>Ga0315534_1000104_pt1 | contig 46909 bp, 48 predicted proteins | sample SalMarSW160240MG_FD_203094 | JGI IMG/M metagenome (GOLD analysis project Ga0315534, IMG submission 203094) | Salt marsh sediment microbial communities from the Plum Island Ecosystem LTER, Massachusetts, United States - Salt Marsh Sediment SW1602-40 ... | reverse complement strand
ACCCTCCTGAGTCAGTTTTTTCCTGCGCAATACATGAAGGTTCGAACCGGGCAGCTTGCTTTTAGTCCGGAGGCTCTAATAATAGACCGGGTGCAGGAGGTTGTCGCCTGGTATGCCTATGCAGCCGGCTGTCTGAAGCAGCGGCAGCTATAAGAACATGAGGAGAGGATATGGCGTACTACCATCCTTTTTGGGATGAGAGGTCTTTTTACATGCGACATTTACCGCTGCTTTATCTTCTGAATATGTCCTTTCGCAGTATCTGGTATTCGTTGAAGGCGATTCGCAGGCTCAAAAAGAGGTTGAGCACGGAGGTGAGCGTGATGGCGGTGAAAATAGAAATCATGATTGCGATCTGATACTTGATGGCGACAATCGGCGCCGCCCCACCCAGTATCTGGCCGGTCATCATACCGGGAAGCGAGACAAGACCCAGGGTGGCGATGGTGGAAAGTTGAGGTGCAAGCGCCGGTTTTACCGCCTCTCTTATATAGGGCAGGGCTGCCTCTCTGAGTGAGGCGCCCATGAGCAGGTAGGTAAGAAACTCTTTTTCGTTCTTTTTGATCGACGAAAAGAAGCGCTCGAGGGCAATAACATTGGCGCGCATGCAGTTTCCCACTACCATGCCGGTCACGGGAATGAGGTATCTCGCATCGTAGAAAGGCTCGGGCCGGATTGCAAGGAACACGAATACGGCGACCACGAACAGGGCGCTTACAGCAATACCGAGAAATACACTAAAGAAAAGTCTAAGAGTCTTCAGACCGGCGTTTCTGTTCACCGTGATATTGGCTATAGTAATCATAAAAAGTATCCAGCCGAAATTCACCCATATATTATTGAATCGGAACAGGTATTCGAGGTAGAGCCCCATGACGAACATCTGGACCGTCATCCTGATGACGCCGATGATAATGGCCTTCATGTTGCCGAGCTTGAGAAAACCGGCGATCAGTATGGGTATGACGATCATTGCATAGAAGATGAGCATGTATGAGTAGCTGATGTCTATTGTTCCCATTCTTCAGGCACCTCTTTCTGGTTCTGTAAAAGTGTCTTCAGGGCTGTCCGATATCTTTACGGCCTTCCCATCTTCGACTTTGATGAATTTCGCGCAGATATCGAACCACTGGGTGTCATGTGACACGGATACAAGCGTGCACTGCTCTTCGCGGAAAAATTCAAGAACAGCAGACTTGCTCTCTGTATCAAGGGCGGAGGTGATTTCATCAGCCAGAAAAACACTTTTTCCCTGCAGAATCCCCCGCGCAATCGCAACTCGCTGCTTCTCACCACCGGAAACGACGGATGCCTCCCTGCCGAGAATCTCCGGTTTCAGGTGGAGCCTTTCAAGAGTGGTTACGATTGTCGATTCATCGGGCGTTTTTCCTCTATTCATCCTGTAGGTAAAGGGAAGCAGGAGGGCATCTCTGATTTTTTCGGCTCCCAGCACCGGCTCCTGTCCGATAAAGGCGACCGACCGACGAATATTCAGAATGTTGTCACGGCTGAGGCGCTCTCCTCTGAAATATACGTCTCCTTCGGCCGGTATGTGCGCGCCGACAATGGTGGTGAGTATGGTGGATTTGCCCGAGCCCGACTTTCCGTAAATAACGGCCTTTTCATGCTCAGAAACAGCGAAACTGACATTTTGTATGATGGGTTTATCTCCGTAGGACACCGTGACGTTGTCGAACTTCAGCATATACTCCTCATTTTCGAATCAGGCTTGTCATAATGTAATAAAAATTACACCTGCATCAACATTTATTCGCTGCCGCGTACCGGGTATAATGTTGACGGCTGGTGTTTACGCAGTAACCATTATACGAATGGAAAGCCTCCGAATAATATGCATTTGGGATGTCTTTATCGCTACAGGAGATTTGACGCGAGGTCTGCGAGTTGAGAACGTTCTCCTTTTTCAAGTGTTACGTGCGCGTATATATCCTGCCCCTTCATCTTGTCTATCAAATAGGTGAGGCCGTTGCTCCGTGAGTCGAGGTAGGGGGTGTCTATCTGGTACGGGTCACCGGTAAAAACAACCTTGGTTCCCTCGCCGGCACGGGTGATGATTGTTTTAACTTCGTGGGGGGTCAGGTTCTGCGCCTCATCGATGATGAAGAAGATCTTTGAAAGATTCCTCCCTCTAATGTAGGCGAGAGGAGTAATAACGAGTTTCTCCTTGTCTAACATATCGTTTATTCTGCTGTAATCTGAAGATGCATCCTCGAACTGGTTTTTGATAACCGACAGGTTGTCGTGAAGCGGCTGCATATAGGGTTCGAGCTTGCTCTTTACGTCACCGGGCAGATATCCCAGGTCTCTGTTTCCGAGCGGAACAACCGGTCGTGCCAGGTAGATCTGTTTATAAAATTTCCGCACCTCAAGTGCCGCGGCTAAGGCCATGAGTGTTTTACCCGTTCCGGCTTTGCCAGCCAAAGTAACAAGAGAAATGCTTTCGTTCATCAGGGCATCCAGGGCGAATGTCTGCTCCGCATTGCGGGGCGTGATACCGTATCCCCTTCTTTTCAGAACATGCCTGTACTGACGTGTATCGGTGCTGTAGGTGGCAAGTGCGCTTTTTCTTTCATTTCTCACGATGAAATATTCATTGGGATAGGGCTCGAAGTCCAGCGCAAGCCTGGTGTAGTCGATATGCTCATGTTCGTACAGTTCATCGATGAGCGGCTCCTCCACGTCCTCTATCAACCTCTTTCCCTTGTACAACTCGTCGATATTCTGTATCTTTCCCGTTTCATAGTCCTGCGCATTGGTGCCGATGCTTTTTGCTTTCATTCTCAAGTTTATATCTTTGGAAACGAGAAAAACTCTTTCCCTGCCGTATTTCTTTGTGAGATTGTAGGCAACCGACAGTATTCTGTGGTCAGGTTTGTCTTCCCAGAGGATTTCACTTAAAACAGGGTCTTTTTTTATACTCGTTGCCACGATGAGAAAGCCGCCCGTGCCGAGCGGTATTCCCTCGCTGAGCAGCCCGTCACCGCCGATGGAGTCGAGCTCCCTGGTAAACTCACGGGCGTTGAAATTGATGATCTCGTTCCCTCTCTTGAATTTATCGATCTCTTCCAGAACGGTGATTGGAATAACGACGTTGTGTTCTTCAAAAGAGTAGATACAGCGATAATCGTGGAGGATTACATTTGTATCGAGAACGAATATTTTGCTGTTGTTGCTATCGAATACGGTCATGTGTGTAAGGCCTGCTGTTGAAAACGGGCAAGTAAACTTTCAAACTTTCAAGGATCAAACGTACGATAAAAAAAGCTTGGCAGCTACCGGGAATCGAACCCGGAAGAGATACAGCCAATTGGGCCGGTCAATCTCCCAACTTGCCGGTCATACCAGACCTTAAACTGGTAGGTGCGAGGAACTGGCCAGATTTCACACGCTCCCGGCTTTCAGCTGCCATGAGGTTTTGGTCGCGCCGTGAACGAGAATCCTCCACCTGTGTCACGTGCATGAAAAAGATGCATGCCGTTTCAGGTGTCTTACTTTTTATTATCGGGCTGATTTTAAAATCGAATAATAATACAGTATGTTAGATAAAACGTCTATTAATTTTTAAAGTTTTTATTGATGAATTTTGAAAAAGTAACCGAAATACTTCATCATAATACGGGCACACTATTTTAGCACACTGCTGGATGTCCGGGGTATTTTTTTTAATTGCCATGTCAAAAGCAACATGTCGGGATTTGCAGGGTTTGTGACTGATATTGGCTAAACCGGCCGGATGCTGGTATATGCAATGCCTTTTCTCGGTTCAGCCATGCAGCCGGCAACAGTATCCCGCCAGGTTTTGTAGTGCCCGGTATCCTTGTGGGCAGCCGCCGATTCCTTTGAATCATACGCCTCGTACAGAAGAAATTTTGACGGGTCTTCGATGCTATGAAGAATGTCAAATCGCCTGTTCCCCGATTCTTTTACGGAGCCTTCATGATTCTTGATCGAGGCATCGATGAAGTCCTGAATACGGTCTTCTTTGACAAGAACCATGACAGTTGTGACGTACATATCGGCCTCCTATGCCCTCTCTTTTATTTTGCTCTGTGTTACAGTATTGATAAAAATAATTCCTCCCAGTATGAATGCCCCACCTACCCAGAACAGCCAGGAGAACGACTCTTTGAGAATGATCATTGAGAGTATAACCGCAAACACCGGTGTAAGATAGATGTATATTGCCACCTGGGATGCCCGGACTCGTTTTAAGCAGGCAAACCACAGGGGATAGGCAACCCCTATCATGGTCAGCCCGAGAAATATCATCAGGAGGAAAGCGTCGCTCCCTGCAGAAACGATTTCATCGTAGCCGACTGTAAAAGCCGTTAGAATATTGAGAAGAACGGCACCAGATAGAAGTGCAAGTGACGCAACTGTAAGCGGGTCATTTCGCATGAGTACTTTTTTACCGAATACTGAATAGAAGGAAAACGACAGGGCGGCAAGTATCGAGAATCCGCAGCCTAAAACGTTGATTGTCTTTGAAAGAATGAACCCTCTGTTGAACGTAACGAAAATGACACCGGTAAATGCCACTGCAATGCCGAAGACGGTGACTATTCTAATTTTTTCAGAAAGGAATAGGCCTGCAAGTAGAGTGATGAAAACAACATTGGTTGAAACAAGCACGGCATTCATCGATGCAGGAATTCTGGCAAGTGCGCTGAATGTGAGTATCTGGTAAAAAAAGAAACCGAAAACACCGAGGCCGAGCGATATAAAAAAATCCCTCCTATCAATTTTAATATAATCTTTGATTTTGCCTGTAATAACCATGAAAACAAATATACCCAAAAAACCCGATGCAAGCGTCACAGCGCCGAGCTGGAATGGATGGACTTTTCTTACGAGTATCCTGCCCGCCGGATGTCCGAAGGCCCAGAACAGGGAAGCGATTACCATCAGGAAATGTTCGATGCGAAGCTTATTTTGCATACACCCTCGATGAGTGATGGATAAGCGTTTACCTATCATACGACGAAGTGTGTTATTTTTCAAATGAAAATTCTGGTTTTATCCATTAGAATTCTGATTCATCCGAACTGTGGTCCATCTGCCACTGTTCCCAGAAGTGCTTGCCAACCGTGAGGCATTTATTTTCCCAGATGATGCCTCTCTCGTTTTTCAGCCGCAAGAGTAGCCGGGACAGGGTTTCCGGATTTGTGTCGATAGCTGCGGCGATATCCTTTTTGGAGAGGGCAATAGAGTATTCCGGTTTTCTGCCGTACTGATCTATTAAAAATAGAAAAAAGCGCTCTTCCACATCATGTGCGGTCAGGTAGAAAATGCGGTCGGCAAGATGGCGCTGTTTTTTCATGAGCATATTGATGAAGTCGTTTCGAAACTTCTCGTTTACGAGAAGGCAGTGCACCTGATGTTTCGGCAGAAGGATCACCATACTGTCGGCGAGTGCGACGGCGCTTGCCGGGTAATGAGTCTCTTCGAACAAAATCACCTCGGCAAACAACTCCCCTCTGTTGATCACTTTTATTACGACCTCCCGGCCTTTGGGGGAGCTCTTGAATACCTGCATGGTCCCATAAACGAGAAGATAGATTGAGTGGCCTTTCTGCCCTTCGTTGAAAAGAATCTGCCGCTTCGGAATTTTTTTCGGAATGCAGATATGTGAGAGTGCCCGAAGGCTTTCTTCAGAAAGCCCTTTGAAGTAATCTGATTGTTTCAGGATCCGTTCGACATTCATTTTTGAAATCGATTAAAAAGATAATTTTCTTGACGCTGATCAACGTATTTATAAAAGAGTAGAATTATATCTTAAGTATAATCATTGATACAACACCAGTGTATCACTAATGTGTTTATAGCAGTATGTTATACAAAGTGAAGCCGAAGCGAAGCGAGGTATAACAAATCCAGGTTCTTGGGCATTATCGGGACGCAAAGCCTCCGGCTAATATTAGTAAAAATGGATTGGGTCAATGAATTTATAAACGCAGAGGAGAATAAAATGAGTGATTCAGAAAAACAGCAATCCAACCACCTGCCTGCGGAAGTGCTTGTTCTTCAGGGAATGGTCGACTATCAGAAGGGAACGGTCGTAAGTAAAACAGTGATTAATAAGAAAATAGGTACCGCCACACTGTTTGCATTTGATGCGGGGGAGGGTCTGAGCGAGCACACTGCGCCCTTTGACGCGCTCGTGTACGTATTCGACGGTGAGGCGGAGATTATCATTGCAGGCACATCGTTTCAGGTGAAAAAGGGTGAAATGATCATCATGCCCGCCGACAAACCTCATGAGCTGAAGGCGGTCAAGCGATTTAAGATGATGCTTGTAATGATCCGCTCCTGATTGAAAGAACGCTTTATTATTTTGGTGTTGTCTATAGCAATCCATCTTGTGATTTTTAAGCAACAGATGTGTGCAGCATGTTTGATAGTATCAAACCGACGCACGGGCTTTCCGTATTTGTAGAGTGCGGTGTGAAACATCCTGAATGATAAGGGAAATAGGGCCGGTTCTCGCAGCCTTACAGCGGTTCGATTTTCTGTACGATCGGCCATAGGGTAACATCCTGTACATTAAGGTGGGAGGGCAGCGCGCATATGGTTGCGATGAGGCCTCCCAGTTCAGCGGGTTTGATTGTTTTTGCCTTTGTTTTAGCGTCAAAATCATCGAGATGTGCCGAAGCAAGAAAGTTTGTTGCGCCCCAGGAGGGGATGACCGTTGTCACACGAATGCCGAACTCTCTGAGCTCCGTGTACAGGCAGTTCGAAAATTGAACGAGCCCTGCCTTTGCTGCGGAGTACACCGACCATCCAGGCCAGGCCTGTCGTGCGCAAACGCTTGAAACATTTATTATTGTGCCTGATTTCTGCTTTTTCATGAAAGGGACTACTCTCCTGCAGCCAAGAATAACCCCTGTAAGGTTAACGGCAATCGACATTTCAATTTCCTCATCAGACTGTTCATCAAGCGGCGCGATTTTAATGCCGGCCCCCGCATTATTCACGAGGATATCTATACGGCCATGCTCATCAAGCACAGACGCAGTAAGCCGGTCCCAATCCTCGGCGTTCGAGACATCTGCGCGAACATATTTCACACCAAGCATTCTGGATACTTCAGCAAGCGAATCCTCATTTCTTCCGGTAATCCATACATCGGCGCCTTTCTCCCGGAGCGCTTTTGCAATACCTGCACCGTAACCGCCCGACCCACCGGTGACAATAGCGGTCTGTGATTCGAAGGGATTTGGCATAACAGCCTCCTTTTAGATAACTTCTCGCGAAGTTACTTTAAGATATTCGGTTCCCCGGGGATACATCCTGTCAAGGATTTTCCCCAGAGGAACACGCCACATTTAAATATACAGAGTTTTTCCTTAAGGCGGCACAAATCCTGAGGTTTATGCTGAATTTTTATTTTGATTTGAAGAGCTGTCCGCCATGAAGTAAATCCTAAAACCGCACCTTCATGTTGCAGAAGAGCGCATCATTATTTTTAAGGTTTGCAAACAGGGAGTTCCCTTTCCCGTGGATGATGTAGCTTCCGATATCGAACTCCAGGTTGTCGACCGGATGAAACTCGACCTCCGGGATATAAGCAAAACCGTAGCTGTCCGATATACTGCTCCATTCATGCACACTGAACACGACGGTGCAGGGCATGACCTTGAGTTTGTCGCTGAAAAAGCTCTTTTCAGTTCTTGTTATAATATAGTCATTCAGCTGGTTTTTGCCTGTCTCATGATCGAATCCATGGATGAACTGAAAATTAGTGTACACGCCGGAGCCGAATGTGTAGTCAGCGCCGATCACATAACGGAAATAGGGTGATGAGGACTGTTCGCTGACAGGATTTTGCCCCAGGTATGCGTCGGTTGTGTAATCATCCGGTATGAAGTAGCCAGCCTCTCCCCAGATGCCGATGTCTGAAATACTTCCTGAACAGTCGAGCCCGGCCACCTGTACCCGCGGGAAGAACGATTCAGAAGATTCCACCCAGCCCAGCAGGTTGAGGGTGATTTTTTTAATAGCGGGAATAGAGTACCGGCCGTAGTAGTAACTTGCCGAAAAATCGTAGTTGAACATCTGCCAGTTGAGCCGTAGTCCCAACTGAGATGATTCGCCGAGTGCATCGGGAAGCTCGAGGGTATTCTGCCCGAGGCGTATACCTGCCATTTCTTCAAAGTTCTCCGGCAGCAGTGCAGGACTGAACACCGGAGAGTATATTGTTATAATGTTGAAAACTCCCAGGTAGAGGTTGACAGAAAAAGCATCGATACCGAGCCGTTCTCCGAAATTAAAGAGGTTTGACAGGTCGAGCGGACATGGATTCGTCGTCGGATTAATTCGGTCACCGGTTCCCCAGACAACGATCTGTTTCCCGATTCTCACATCCATGTCAGGAATGAGAAACTCGTAGACATCGACATAGGCTTCTTTCAACTGCAGCGAATAGGGAGAGACCTGCTCGATATCCTGAAGCCCGGATGTTTCGGACATATTGACCAGGCCCGACACCGCCAACTCCGGACTTGCCAGAAGATGGTATTTGTCGGTTGCGTACCCGAATGTAATGGATAGAGTGTTCAGGTTTCTTTGCAGATCTCCGCCATTAAACTGAAACTCGTTTTCGATCTCAATGCTCCCGCCTACTGTAACTCCAGCGTACAGGGTCGATCCTGACGGGGCTGATCCTGTAACGAATACTGCGAGCGCTATGATGTAAAAAAACGCCCGCACCCAAACTCTTGATATTATTTTCATGGTGACCTCCTATCGTGTTCTCATCAGGTATCTTTTTGTAAAGGTATCATCTGTGAGACCCACATCGAACTCTATCTTTTTCATGATACTTGTCGTTGAGTGGTTCTTCCGTATGTCTGTTGCGGTAATTTTTTTGCCACCCAATAGCCTTTAACTTTGACAATATCCGTTCTCTCGATTGTTTTGATCAGGGTGCCGGACGCATCGTAGTACTTGATTAAAATGGGGTAGAAATTGTCTTTTCGGTATAGAACGATGAGGTATGCGTAGTCTTTTCCCTTTGTATCGCCGGGTGTAAGTTTCAGCTCGTATGTACTGTCATCCTCTCCAATTTTTTCAACACTGTGCGCCTTTGCGAGCTCGAACTCACTGAGGTCCTCATAGGTCATGTCAGTGCCTGCAAAGTTCTGGTTTTTCACATGGGATGCGATCTGCCGTATCTTGTGATAGGCCGGCAGGTACAGGTACATGACATCGTCTGGTAGCGCAAGGAATCCGATGCCCCGCAGATCGGCAGGAGAGAGAAACCGGATGAGCCGCTTCTGGTTGCCCATCTGATAGATCTCAGAAGTCCTCCTGTTTTCATTTCCATTCTTGTCCCGCAGTATCATCGTGGTGAGGATGTGGGCATCTTTCGGTTCGTTTACAACCTCATCGCCCTTCTGTGCGATTTCCAGGCCGATAAGGGCAAACAGATTGCCCGCCGTTACAGCCGAAATGAGCAGTACCGTTAGAGAGAAAAATTTTTTCATGTGATTCTCCTTATTCCTTATAAAACCCATTTTTTCTTTTAGAGTTGCCGTCGAACCTGACGAATTTTCGAAGCAGCAGTATGAGGGATGGCAGGTATATGAGCGCGGCGAAAGCACTTAAAATCATGAGAACCCCGATCATCCATCCCTCCCTCTTAGTGGGAACGAACTGTCCCGCAACGAGCACAAAAAATCCGAGTGCGACCATAAGTGCATTGATTACTATTGCAATTCCCGTCGACCCTAGCGTCTTTTCGAGGCTGGATTTGACATCGCTCTGTTTCTCGAACTCCGATTTGAAACGGGATGAAAAATGTATGGAGTAATCGATGCCCACGCCTATCAAAATGCTCCCGACGAGCATCGTAGCATAGTCGAGGGGAATTTTGGTGTATCCCATGATTGCGAAGTTGATGAGAATCACAAGCACTATGGGGGAGAGCACGACGAGCCCGGTTTTCATTGATTTAAACTGAAGCGAAAGAAGCAGCCACACAACGACTATCGCAATGATGATGCTCTGCACCTGGCTTTTGATAAGGCTGTTGTTGAGACGCTCGGAAATCATGAACATTCCGGTAAGTTCTACGTTCATGCGCATATCTTTCACCGGATTCGGTGGCATAGCCTTACCCTCGGAAAAAGAAGCAGGGATTTCAAAGCTATTCCGGTTGAGAACCCAGAGGTCGTCTTCGATCTTTTTTCTGAGAATTTGGTCGTGCCCGTACCGGGTGAAGAGTGTTTTCATATCGTCTGCAATTGCTCTGGTCCTTGATTCGTCTTGCGCCTTTTTTATTTTTGCGTATACGAACTCATCGGTGTTCGGGATAGATTGAGGGTCTTCGACCCAGTACCGCGTGGGGATCACTTTTTTCATGAGCGCATTGATATCGTTTTTCTCCACACGGCTTTTTTCGGCGTATGTGATAAGGCTTTGTACGGTTTTTTCTATGTCCCTGGCATTATCGATATAGATTTCCGATTCCTCTTCAAAGAAGGTTAAAAGCTCCTCTTCCAGGGCCTTTTTATCGGTTTTTTGAAGAAGGGTTTCTGCCGGCTGCTTCGGATTTAGAATGATTTTTTCGGTAATTGTCTTTCTGATATCGGATATATCAGGAGCAGTTTCTGGATAGAATTTTTTAATATCGTAGTATAAAGCTCTTGCTGTAAAATCAGCAAGCCAGGCACGGGCCAATTCAGTGCGGGACAGATCGGAATCATCGATCGAATAGGGTGTAAACTTTTGATTTACATAGGTGTCGATATACACCCTGAGGGCTCGCAGTACCTTTTTTCGAATCCTGCTGTCTTCAGTTCCGAAAGTGGCCTGAACCACGGCCTCGGAATAGTCATTTCAAACGAGCTGATTCATAGTCTCATCGCCTTCGAGGAGGAAGAGGAGATTTGCCACCTGGACCCCGGTTTCAGGGATGGTTTTGTGGCCGGTCATTATTTCGTTCATACGCACAATCAAATCTGCAAGGGATTGGGTGTTGCTCATATAGGGGAGCTGCTCGAGGAATTTTTCAAGCATGTACATTTTCTGGAGCACGTCGGGATTTTTTATATCCCCGTCTATTACGAGCTGTATTGATGAAGAACCGCCGAAATCCTCTTTTATGACTGCATCCGCCTTCTTTATCTCGGATTTTTCCGGAAAGTAGCTTATCATGTCTGTTTCCACGTGTATGCGGGGAATGATTGCCGCAGATAAAACGGCAACAAAGAGGCTCAAAAGGAGAATAAGCCTGTATCTATTCAATACGAACAGCGCTATGCCATTCATTCCCGTTTTGAAGATGTGTTTTTTACCGGAGGCTGTGCCTCCTCCCTTAACTCTGAGATAGGAGAGCAGGGCGGGAAGAAAGGTGAGGGAGAGGCCCATTGCAATGACAACGCCGAATGCTGTAAAGATGCCGAACTGGCTGATTGCAGTGAGATAGGCGCCGGTAAACGATAGAAAGCCAGCCACCGTGGTAAGAGCGGTGAGTAGGATGGGTATACTGATGTGAGTTATAGATTTCTGGATATTTTTCGATCTGGAACGATCATCCGATGTATCCTCGTAGTAACGAGCTAAAAAATGTATGCCGTATGCTGTCCCCAGTCCAAGCAGTATTACCGGAATAATATTCGATATCATGGAAAGGGGTGTGCCGGAATAGCCCATCAGGCCCATTGTCCAAATCGTTGCGATAACGACGATAAGCAGGGGAAGGGCGACTCCACGGATCGTTCTGAAGCTGAAAAAAAGCACTGCAATAATAACGAGAACGATCAGGGGTATGAGAGTCTTCAGGTCATCAGTTATGAACTTTCCAACCTCGAGCATCTCCACGGGATACCCGCTGTAAAAAACTTTGTAATCGCCCCTGATTTGTTCGGTAATACCCCCTATCTTTTGTGTTGCCAGTGATTTGTTGCTTTCGGGTTTGAGCCTGCAGATGATGATGGTGGTTGTGCCGTCTTCCGAGATGATTTTGCCGCGGTAGATGTCCCTGGAAAAAATGTAGGTTCTGAGGGCACTCAGCTCACCTGCACCGGTTGGAATATTGTCCGGATCGATCAGCTTTCCGACCTCAAGCCCCATTGTAGTTTCTTTTATGTCGATGATATTCACGAGGCTCGTAATGCTGGATACATCGTCTACCTTTTTATACTCTTCAGAGAGCCTTTTCAAAAGATTCAAAGCTTCGGTGGAGATGATGTTTTTTGCGCGAATGGCCACAAATACCATGTGGTTTCCACCGTACTCCTCCCCGATCCTGTTGAAAAGCACCATGACAGGGTCGTCGGGTTTCAAATACGAGGTAATGTCGCTGTTTATCTTGAGCCTGGTCATCCCGTATGCAAAAAAAACGGTTACTGCTGCGACCGTCACGATAATAAAGAGTCGAAACCGCAATACAGCTTCGGAAAACCGTTTCATTCCACAACCTCTGGCTGCCTACTGAAGTGAATGAATCATAAAAGAGAGCATCTGTCCGATAAGCTGGCTCGGTTCATACTTTCTCTGCTGGTTGAAAATCTTTCCCATCACCGACAGCCTCTGCAAGAGGCTCGTGACGATGTTGGCATAGAGGATTGCCGTTTTCTCGACGTTTATACCGCTTCGCATCGACCCGTCCTTGACCCCTTCCTTCAGGACGGTTACGAATATCTCGATGATTTCTTCAACTATTGCAGCGCATTTCGCACCGACAGAATCAGGCTTGGGCACTGATGAGAAGTTGTAATCGAGATTTCCGGTGAAATCGAAAAAATCGGTATGTTCGTCATAAAAATCCGGTATTATACGGGCGATACGCTTGATTTTTTCGATTCCCGTTCCCTTATACTGTGCCGCCTTCTCTATCATTCTTTTGATGAGCTCTATGTTCTCGTAAATGATGGTAAAGGCGAGCTCCTCCTTGTTTTTGAAGTAGAGGTACAGGGTTCCCTTGCTGAGCTCGGCCTCATTAGCGATATCATCCATGGTGGTTATATTGTAGCCCTTCGTGAAAAAAAGCCTCTTTGCCGCATCGATAATATCCGCACGCCTCTGTTCTTTTTCACGGTTTCTTCTTTCGGCTATTCCCATTACAGTTACCCCTGGTAATTTAATGAATGATAATAATAAAATGACTATTGGTCATTTTATTATTGTTTAGAATTGATTGGTAAAAGACAAGCTGTTTTTTACACACCAAATTTCAAGTTTTCGGAAGGTGCTTCAGCTTTGCCTGAATCATTGTGCTGTGGGGTATATGAAGTATTGTAGCGAGTTTATGAACGATGTAGTCTTCGTACTTGTCGAGCCTGCCGTCGGCAAATATTACCTGCCAGATGTAGTCTATGATGCGAGATTTTTCGGTATCGTCAAATGTATCGTTGATAATCCTGGTGAAATGCCAGAGATCCACGGTCCCCTTTCTTTTCTGGTCAGAGGCCTCGATAAGTTCGGCAACCTTCTCTTCATCGAGCTGGAATTCCTCCCTCAGTATGTCGATGATGCGGTCACGCTCCTGGGTGCTGAAATCATCGTCTGCATGGGCAACCTCGAGGAGAATCACTGCTGTCGCGATCTGTATACGGGAAGAGTCCTCTGGTTTTTCTGCTGAATTTTGCTGAATTTTCGAAAGAAGGTTTTTAAACACCACTGTAAATCCCTCGATACAGGTTTCTTTGTACAGATATGGTACTTCCTGCTGATGCGGCTGTCAAATGAAAAGAGCATGATTGATCCCGGCGCAATGTGGCAAGCGGTAAATTATCGGTACTCATTCGACTATTCATGTGCTACATTACTAATCAGAACATCCGTGCTGTAGCAAAACGACAAACGGATTATCATTTTCAATAACCGGAGGTTTTTATGGGAAAGGATGATTCAGAGGCCCGTAAGGATGCTAAACAGAAAGATATTAAACAGAAGGAAACGAAACAGAAGGATACGAAAATAGAGGATACACAGCTTTCTGAACAGGCGCGTAGAGTTGCAAAAAACAAGATATCGTTTGTCCGTCACCTCATAACCTATGTGGCGGTTATTCTTGTGCTCGCCCTTATCAATAATGTCACCCATGCCGGGCGCCAGTGGTGGTTGTGGGTGGCGCTTTTCTGGGGTATCGGGGTGTTTTTCAACTTTCTCAACGCCTTTATTTTCAAGGGCGGCGGCCTGAAAAAGCTAGAGGAGGAGATGACGCAAAAAGAACTCGAGAGATTGAAGAACGGCGGAAAATGAACCCGCAGATAAAATAGGACACATCCAGGCGGCCGCAGGTCGACTGAACCCCTCCAAACCTGAAAGTACCTGTATATTCAACAGTTGCTCTATAAAATCATAATTTTCCTCATTTTATTTATTTGACAAATGGGAAATTCCTCAAATGCTATCCACATTCTTAAGGCGAAGGAAACAGGGCAACTGCATATGGTCTATTCAACACCGGTATCGGGCTCGCACTCTTTCCCGCTTCTTTGATAATGGGTACTTTGTGGGATATGTATGGAAGCACATGGGCGTTTATCGTATCAGCAGGGCTGAGCCTGCTCGGTTTTCTGATATTTATCATGAGCCTTATTTTTCAAAGAGAGCGGCGAAGTGTTTGTATGATATGTCGTTCGGCACGCTGTATCCGGTATTTCACAAGTTGCGTAAAAAAGTGTACCTGCAGTTAGAAGAAGTAAACGTAAATGGTAAAATAAGAAAGTATTATTCAATAACAGAGGAAGGGAACAGAATACTTGAGGAATCGAAGGTAAAGATAAAGGAATTATTTAATGAATTATTCGAGAAATAGACGCCGATTCTTTTTAAATGATGGGTATCATTAATGATAAATTGATAGAGACGTGTAATGATTTACAGGCGAAACCTTTGAACTTCTAACCAATCAATAATCGGGAGGCGGCCCACAAACGCTTTTTGGATACTATTTTAGCCGTTAAAAAGGAGGATAGGGAAGCAGGTTTCAATTTTTCAATAAAAAAGCTAAGATAACTGCTGACGAAATTTCTTTGCTAGTCTATTATGTACTATACTAAAATATTCGGCCAATAGGAATAACTTATTCTAAATCTCAGGAGATTATCATGAAGCTTGCGTTAATAGAACCTAAACCACAATTCAATTCCTATTTCTTTTTTAGAAAGTTCCCTCTTTTGGGAAACCTGATTTTAGGGACGATATTAAAGAATGCAGGTCATGAAGTGAAAGTCTTCAAAGAAAATTTTTTACCGGTATATAATGAAAAAAATGATGAACTTCATCCTTCTATAAAAGAAGCCGATGTCGTGGGGTTTACGACCATTACTCATACTGCCAGGAGGGCGTACCAGATAGCTGATGCTATTAAAAGGCAGTTTCCAACAAAGAAAGTTATTTTCGGAGGCAGCCATCCTTCAGCATTACCGGAAGAAGCGCTTGAACATGCTGATCAGGTTGTCGTTGGAGAAGGAGAATATGTAGCATTGGATGTATTTGAAGCCGAAAATAATGATAAAATTGTTTACGGGCCTTCTGTAAATATTAATGATGTCCCGCCCATCGATCTGACTCTTCTTCAAGGATATCGTTTTAGAAACGGTAAAATAAATATGAGTAACGCACCGATTATGGCTTCCAGAGGGTGCCCGTATGACTGCAATTTCTGCTCTGTGACGAGGGTGTTCGGGAGAAAGTATAAGGTAAAAGATGCAGAATATATAATGGAAGAGGTAATGCTGAGATACAGAGAGGGTTTCAGGCATGCCTTCTTTTACGATGACAATTTTGCAGCAATACCCGGGAAAACTAAAATATTTTTAGAAAAATTGGCAAAAGCAGGTCTTGATTTCAACTGGTCAAGTCAATTTCGAATAGAGGTCGCAAAAGATAAAGAAATGCTGGAACTTCTTAAAAGAGCAGGTTGTACAACCCTGTATGTCGGTGTCGAATCGATAAACCCCGACGCACTTCAGGAGTACAACAAGAAGGAAACGGTCCATGATATAAAAAATGGAATTACAACACTGTTGGATACCGGGTTTTATGTTCATTCAATGTTCATTCTCGGTGCTGATAGTGATAATGTGAAAACAACTGAAGAAACAATTAAATTCAGCAAAGCATCAAATAGCAGTACGGCACAATACTCAATACTGTTTCCAATTCCGGGAACGCGATTATATGATAAAATGAAAGAGGAAAATAGAATATTCATAGATGATTGGAATTATTATGATGGATCGCACTCGGTCATTATTCCAAGGCATTTAACTCCCATTGAGCTCCAGAAGAAATTCTTTCATGGATATAAGTATTTTTACAGAAAAAATATCCTGTATTTTCTCTTATCACAAGTTGGATTTTTTTTATGGAAAATACATAATCACAAGTATCTAAGATATATTCGATATTTCTCTCGAAGACTCAATAAAGATTATGTTGTAAAAAAGAAAGTAGCGACATTGAAAGATATAAACGTGAAAATGTTTCCATATAATACACTGTCAAAAGCACCTCGAAAAAAATAGGCACGTGAACGTATCAATCGAAAATTGTCCAACATATTATTAAACAAGAATACTTATTCTGGGTTCCTATTTTGTTCAGGTAGAAAAGAAATCCCATAGTATTCCATTTGGATTGAAAAATATGCGCCTAAAAAAAATGTGGAGGCTACATTTAAAACGTGGAACAAGAAATATAAAAAAGGTTTTTTCTCTTATATTATCCTGTTACTGCTGAAAGATTGTGCATTATACGGGATAGAAATAAATAATAAGCTATTAGAAATTACAGATAGTAAAGTTACATTTCAGGAAAGCGGAACGTACCGTACTGCAGTAAATAACCTTCTGAGTAAGCATTTTCCAAACCTGTGCTGATTTTGAATCATGGTGAACTATAAAGTGCTATACGACTATCCTGAATAATCTGCCCGCGTAAATGAAACAGCCTCTTATAATAAAAAAAATTTACATGATTTACCCTTTGTATTATAGTGAACATGTTGATATTTCGACATTGATCAAGTACATTCCAGTGAGGCCGACCTCGATTGCATTCAAATAAAAAACACCTCTTTACCGAGCTGTACGATAAGGTGATATCTGTAGAATCCGGCTGCTCGGGATGCGGCGCCTGTATCCTGATATGCCCAGAGGGCCGCCTTATTTTTAAAGACCATCTGCCGGAACAGGTATCGGGGGATAAGAATGTATGCCCTGAAAATGAAAATGGAAAATGCGGGCTTTGCACCATGGTATGTCCACGGTTGAATCAGGAATATACTTCCGGTAACCCCGGGGGATTGCCGATAGGAAAATACACCGATATCCTGGCGGCTCGAACGACGGATCAGGCGTTTAAGGAAATAGCCCAGGATGGCGGGATTGTCAGCAGCATTCTCAAATGGGGTCTGGTGTCGGAGCAGTGGTCGAGTGTGATTGGATACACCCGTGATGAGACCTGGCACGTACAACCGCTCGTGGTCACTGATGGTCATGATGTGCAAAAAGCCTGCGGGTCTAAATATACCTTTACTTCGATTATTGACGGGCTTAAAAGGCTTCATGAGTCAGGGCTTTCTTCAAAGCCTTTTACTGTTGTTGGTTTGCCGTGTCACATTGTTGCTTTGCGAAAGCTCAGGAAATTGAACTCAAAGTATGTAAAAGGATTGGAGCTCTGCATTGGCCTTTTTTGTTCGAAGGCCTTTACCTATGAAGGGCTTATAGAAAATAAGCTTATTAATGAAATGAAAATACCGATCACGTCTGTACAAAAAATGGATATCCGAAAAGGCCTTTTCACCGTTGAGATGGATTCGGGAAAAACCTATCAGATTCCCGTTAAAGAGTTACAGAATTACAGCCACAGCGGTTGCTCTTCCTGTTATGATTTTTCCGCAGAGCGTGCCGATATTTCTGTGGGTGGACTTGGCATTGGCGATTGGACGATAGCGGTGATACGAACTGCAGCTGGAGAACAGGTACTGGATGCAGTTCGGTCCTCCGGTTTGATAGAGATAACCAGCGCTGAAAAGTTTCCGAAAGCACTTGGCCTGCTTGAGAAGCTTTCTTTGTGGAAGCATAAACAAGCGGTCACTATTAAATAGTAACGGGGTCTTGTTATAGCTGAAAAAAACAACAGAGCTGCGAGGCCTGCCCTTGAACTTTTTGGCATACCGGGTATCCCTGAAATAAAAAGAGGTGATGATTTAGCCGGGATTATTCTGGAAACGGCAAAGCAAGGCCGCATCAGCATTGAAGATGGTGATATCCTTGTTATAACACAAAAAATCGTTTCCAAGGCCGAGGGTTGTGTCTACAGTAAAGACAAGATAGATACCACTCCTTTTGCGGAAACATTGGCCGAATACACCGGGCATGACCCGGAATATATGGAGCTGGTGCTTCGCAGCAGCAAAAGGGTAGTCAGAATGGCGGATGGCCTGGTGATATCCCAAACGCACCACGGATTCGTAATGGCGAATTCCGGCATCGATTCATCAAACTCGGGAGGAAAAGACAGGATTGTAACCCTGCCTGAGAAACCGGACAGAAGCGCACAGCAGATCAAAAAGTCGATAGAGGCATCAACCGGGAAAAAGATTGCCGTCATCATTTCCGACACCTTTGGACGCCCCTGGAGAAACGGCCAGGTAAACATGGCTATAGGAATTGCGGGAATGCTCCCGATCGTCGACTATCGCGGAAAAAAGGACAACGATGGAAGAATGATGAAGGCGACGCAGATTGCTGCTGTCGATGAACTGTGTTCTGCTGCAGAACTCGTTTCGGGGAAAACGAAGAGACTCCCGGTTGTGATTATCAGAAATTACCCGTTCAAACCCGCATCGGGAACAACTAAAGACCTTATCATGGACGAAGCACATGATCTTTTTAAATAGGTCATTTGTTGTAACGTGCCAGTGTCCTGCTGATACTTGTGAACTTCCCCGGCCGCAAGAGAAAAAGTTTTCTAAGTGCCTTTGAAAAAGTTACTGTTTGATACCCAGTCCTGCGATCGGCCGCGAAGCGATATACGTCGCTTTAAAGGAGATAATAGCCGGTGTCTGAGACGAAAATAACAGTTTTGGCAGGAGGTGTGGGCGCTGCGCGCTTTCTTTCCGGGCTTGTGCATGTGCAGAACCCAGAGACGATTATTGCTATTGTCAATACTGCAGATGACCTGACATGGTGCGGGTTGTATATATCTCCTGATATTGACACCGTCACGTATACCCTGGCCGGTATGGTACATCCGAAAAGGGGGTGGGGTGTCGAGAATGACTCGTTTCATTGTTTGAAAATGCTCGGCAGGCTCGGGCATTCTACATGGTTCAACCTCGGAGACCGTGACCTGGGCATACATATCCACCGCACTTTCAGGTTGAAACAGGGGTGGACACTGGATCAAGTAACAGATGAGATTAGAACCGCTCTGAATGTGAGGACCATAATTCTTCCCATGACAAACCATCGCGTTTCAACAAAGATAAACACCGGTGTCGAAGTGCTTCCGTTTCAGGAATATTTCGTAAAGAGAAATGCGAAGGACGGTGTGAAAGAAATACTTTTTGACGGAATCGAGGATGCTTCTCCCGCCCCGCAGGTAATCGAAGCAATAGAAACTGCCGAATACGTAATCATCGCCCCCAGCAACCCTTTCGTAAGTATCGGCCCTATCCTTTCAGTACCGGGTGTCAGAAGCACCTTGTTTCATACCAATGCACGGGTGGCGGCAATCAGCCCTATTGTCGGTGGCGCTGCCGTCAAGGGGCCCGCTGCTCGCATGATGGGCGATTTGCACCATGAAGTCTCCGCTCTTGGGATTTCACGCATCTATCGGGAACTGCTCGATGTAATGATTATCGATGAGCAGGATGCACACCTGAAAAACGAAATAGAGAAACTGGGAATACGGGTTGTGGTTTGCGACACCATTATGAGTTCTTTACAAAAGAAATTAGATCTGTCTAACACCGTACTCAAGGGTTTGGAGTTTTAATTATGCTTGCAGCGGTTGTGGAATCTTCTGTACTGTTTTTTCAAGTACACGATTATTAAAAGCTCTCCCCCAAGATGTGCTACGGTAACATCCGTACGTTTGAAGCTATGGCAAGTGCAGGCACACCTTCCCCGCTGGACGAACCGGGTGCTTTTTCTCCTCCGATTATTATCGGGCTTGTTCTCCCAGTGGATCCCAAGGCAAGCTCCAGCGCTTTTTTCATATATACACCGTTCATATCGGTTTTCGAGTGTTTATATAAGGGAGATAAAGGCGGTTCTAAAAAGCAATTTCGAACAAGTTACTGTTTGATACCCAGTCCTGCCAAGGATCGGCCGCGAAGCGACATGCATCGCTTTTTAATACTCGGTTTCGCCAGGGGTATACGCTGCTTTTAAACTATTTGAACCTCTTTCTTATTTTTTCGAATTGATTTACCAGCGAAACAACCGGGAAAGCAATAAAGGATCTCTTGACTGTGCCTATGTGGACAAGGTCTGCATGTGCCGACAGGGTGTAGGTTATTGTGGATGCTACCAACAGCCTCCTCGCGTTTTGTGAATACTGTTTTGCCCATTTGTAGACAGGTCCGATTGATGGAACACACACCGGTAGTTGATATTTTTCTTTCAATGATGGAATCGTCGATAACGCTATTGGAATACTTCCGAAATCAAGAACTGTAGGGAGCAAAATTGAGTTTTCAATATGTATACCCGACTTGTCCGCACGGTTTAAGAGCTCTTCCGCCTTCAATAAATAGCCTTCCGAATATGGATTATTCGGGTTGAAGATTTGTATTACAGGCCGAACACCTAAATCGGCAACCGCTTTAAACTCCTCCTCGTCACTCATATAATTCAGAGTCGAGTAGTATATCCTGTCTCCAAGGCTTTCTTTCAATGCTATTTTACAGGCCTCGCATCTCATCTCCTTCGTAAAACTGCTTATCCAAAAAGATATGTCTTTGTTTCTTCCGGCCACACCAATAATTTTTGATGCCAGCGTTGAGGAAGGAATCTCGAGATCCAGTATGAATGGCACGCTGTATCTTTTCGATAATGTGCGCGCCTTATCGATTCTTTCAGCAGCCGTATCCTCGTCTATTTTTCCTCCGGCAGAGTCAAGTATGTCATCGCCTTCATAAAACATGCTTCCCACAATAACCGGCTGATCAAATGGTTCCATGTTTACCATGCCTTCAGTTTTTTGAATTTTCCATAATTTAGAATTCACACATACACAGGATGCCTGCAGTAAAAAGCCTCATATATTCCCTGAACACCTGCGTTTTAGAATCCCGCTTCGATATAAATATCAATTCGTTTAAAATCATAGTATCCGTAACAGGTCGCTCTGTCAATAAAAACGGATTTGCTGCAGCAGTTCTTGGGTAAAATATGTACTCACCCTTTCTTCAGGTTGCAAGGCATTGACGATTGATGGGTATTAAGATATTTTTCAATAACCAGTATTATTCGGACGATTCGGGTGAAAAAGCCGAAGTAATGTATGATTCTTCGTCCATGTGGTTTTTCATTTCCTTGAACTATCTCTATTTCCCATCGGGCAACAGGTCATGCCGTTCCTAAAACGTGCTCTCCTCTTCATTCTGCTGATTCTCATCCTTCCCTTCCTGACGCAGTGCTACCTTTTAAAACAGGGAAGTTATATTCTCAGGTATAATTCACAGGCCGAAAAAATACAGAGGCTTGAGAGGGAAGAGAACGTCACGGAAAAAGAACAGGCCCTGTTCGCACTTGTTGATGAAATACGGAAGTATGCAGTACAGGAAATCGGGCTCAAAAATAACAACAATTACACGAAATACGTACAGGTTGAAAAAAAATACCTGGTGGATGTGGTTTCCGCAAGCAAGAAGGACCGATTCGAGCCCTATTTGTGGAAGTTTCCAATCTTCGGTTCTTTTCCCTACAAGGGTTTTTTCGAATGCGAGGATGCCCAAAAGGAGGCACGGAAACTTCGGGAGATGGATTATGACGTGCTGGTCAGGAAAGCGGATGCCTTCAGCACACTCGGTTTCTTCAGTGACCCTATCTACTCCTATATGACGGATTATTCGGAGTATACTCTTGCCTCACTCATCATTCACGAGCAGACGCACGCGACAATATATCTTAAAAACAGGGCGCAGTTCAACGAGGAGCTCGCGACTTTCATAGGCCGCGAAGGCGCGCTGAGCTTTATCCGGGACCGCTATGGTGAGGATTCCGATTACTATAAAAAGGTCATAGCCTACCGGAAAGACGTCGAAACCTTCTATGAAATCATGCACGAGCTGTATTCAAAGCTCGAGACACTGTACAATAGCGGTAAAAGCAGGGACGAAATCCTGCGGCGCAAAGAACAAATACTGCGGGATTTTCAGAACACTATTCAGGAGCAGTACGGAGACTTTTTTGCAACCGATGCATTCAAAGGTATAACGAAAGTGCAGATAAACAACGCATATATTCTGTCGGTACACCGGTATACGGGAGATCTCTCCCAGTTCTATGCGCTCTACGATGCGCTCGGACATGATCTTGCCAGGATGGTCGAGGTAGTACTTCCTGTGAAAAAATACAAAGGTGATCCCGAGGATTTCATAAAAAAACGCATTTCAGCAGCTTACTCAGGTGGAATGTCCTGAAACACCTTTTCGAAACCGGCATAGCCGAACTCGGTAAGCGGGTGGTTTATCATGTTCTCGAAGATCGGCCACCTCACTGCAACGGCATGCGCCCCGGCAAGAACGCTTTCTGTTACCTGCCGCACGTTTTTTATACTTGCGGCAATGATGCATGAGGATATCTCATACATGTCGAAGATGCGCCTGATCTGTCGTATTACCTCAATCCCGTTGTATCCAGCCGATTCCGCCCTGCCCACAAAGGGGCTGATGAACGGGGAGCCGGCAAGTCCCGCTGCCAGGCCCTGGGTTGCGCTGTACATCAGGGTGCAGTTTGTTTTGACCCCCTGGGGGACAAGCTCCCTGATTGCCTTGATTCCTTCGATATTGCAGGTGATTTTTACCGCCAGATTTTCGCTGATCCTGTGCAGCGACAGCGCATGTTTGACTATTTCATCTTTGTTTTTCCCGATTGCCTGTACCGCAATCGGCCCGTCAAAGAAACGCCGAATTTCTTCTACAACCTCGCGGTAGGATTTCCCGGATGCGGCGATTTTTTCCGGGTTGGTTGCTATACCGTCAACTATGCCGGTTGAAACCGCCTTACGGATTTCATCGACATCAGCAGTGTCGAGGAATACGATCGGATGTTTCATATTAGTCCTCCAGAAAAATATACTGATAGTATATACAACACTGTTGCAATTAAGCAATAATAAGTTAGTATACTTAATTATATGGTATATGCACATACCGCTGTACAATCATGCGAGCTGCGGCAAGGTGTTTAATTTCCAGGGCCCGGAGTAATTTATATCTTTATATAGGAGTATGCTATGAATGTTGATCTGAAGGGATGTGTTGCGATTGTTACCGGTGCGAGCAGGGGAATAGGACGGAGTATAAGCCTCGCACTGGCTGAAGCAGGCGCGCATGTTGTGCTTGCCGCCCGTCATATCGATGATCTGAAAAAAGTGGAAGGCGAGATTGCTGGCAGAGGTGGGAAAGCGACGCCCGTTACAGCGGATATCGGCATAGAAAAAGATATCGAGTCCCTGTTCAGCAGAGTGAAAAAAGACCTGGGGAGGCTTGATATCCTGGTAAACAACGCTGCATTCGGCATCTGGGGAGAGCTCGTCGACTTTTCAATGAAAGACTTCGACAGAATGATGAACGTAAATGCTCGAGGATTTTACATATGTTGCCAGCAGGCCATGAAAATCATGATTCCCGCCGGACGGGGGTATATCATCAATATATCAAGTGTTGTCGGATTCAAGGGGTATCCCAATCAGTCAGCATACACGGCGAGCAAGCATGCGGTTATGGGCATTACAAAATCTCTTGCCGTTGAAGCGCAGAAGTACGGTATTTGCGTTTCGGCGATTCAGCCGGGTGCAGTGGATACAGACCTTGCCCTGAAAGCCCGTCCCGACCTGGACCGCACCATACTCCTCCGGCCGGATGATATTGCCCACACTGTTTTATACCTGCTTTCACTTTCCGGCAGAGCATGGGTTGACCAGATCTACATACGACGGAGGACGAGCACACCGTTTTGAGTTGGTGAGCTGCATTTTAATAATTTACACCGTTGTTTTTCCAGTCCGTCGGATTTGTATAATACCGCAGGTAAGAGGTGCCACGGGCACTAATAGCCTTTTCTCCATGACACGTATATGAAGTTTGCACCAGAGGAATTATTCGATTGTCACGCAGTCATGTGGACACCCTTGGACAGGGACAGGGATCTGAATTTAAATTCACAGCTGAAGTTCAAGCCCCTCGTAAGAGGGTATGATTTCTATGTCGCTGTTCGGGTAGAGTTTGTTTTTATAGGATTTGCCGATGTCCACCATCTGATGAATTCTTTCGTCAGAATAGGTCGGATCATAGTGGAACAACACGACTTTCTTGATATTTCCATGATGTGCGATATCGATGCCTATCTGTGTCGAACTGTGCCCCCAGTCGATTTTATTCAGTGCCTCTTCGAGGGTGTACATGGTATCGAAGGTGAGGACGTCAGCATCCTTAAAAAAATCGATTGCTTTGTAGAGCTGGTCATAATTCTTGTCATTGAATTCAACATCGGTACTGTAGACAAATGTTTTTCCCCCTGCCTCGATGCGGTATGCAAATGAATGTCCTGGATGGTTTTGCTGTAATACCTTCACCGTGAAATCACCAAAATCTTTCTCACTATCGGAGGGTATGGTTGTAAATACCTTTTCCGCCTGCATATAATCCATGTCGATCGGGAAGTAGCGCGGATCATACTGTCCCCGGAGCCTTTCTTCGAGATCTTCAAACCCGTAGAAAAACTCAAATGAATTCCCCTTGATGAAGAGCGGTATGAAGAACGGGAGGCCCTGAATGTGATCCCAGTGGGTGTGACTGAAGAAAAAAAGAGCATGTCCGCTTCCTTTTGCGAAATCTCCCTTCATGAGATCAATACCTAGCTCTCGTAATCCAGACCCTCCGTCCAGAATGATACTGTGTTTACCTATCTGTACGAGCACACACGGGGTGTTTCCACCGTAGGTTGATTTTATATGAAATGGGAGTTTATTGAAAATTTCCTTCAGGGTTAAGCCTTTGTTGTTGCTGTTTTTGATAATACGTGCGACTGTCTGCTTTACCCTTTTTTCAAAGATATGCGGTGGTATGGGCGTGGGAAGAGAGCCGCGCACACCGTAATATTTTATCCGCATGATCGGCACAGTGGCATTTTCGCTGCTTCTTGAGACTTTTGTCATTGTCCTCTCCGGCATCTTAATCCCTATGGTTGCATCTTCCTCAAGGCATAACGGGGTGAACCTGAAAAAACCCGATGATACAGCGTGTATTGAAAAACACACATAAAAAGCGGACCGATATCGCAAAAGCTGTACCCATTCATATTTCCAATACAAAAACAGTAACCGTACATAAACAGTACTCGTACATAAAAAGTACCCGATAACGGTGAAAATAGCAACATGGGTTTTGCAAATACACGCATACCGGGATAGTGAAATAATTGTAAAGAAAATTTGAAATGGCATCAATTACCAACAATAATATAAATATATAAGTACATCTGTACCGGGAGCACTAGTATCGGGAGCAATCTATGCACTGTGGTGTCAGAATTTTGGTACGTGCACCGGCGGAATTATCAGGAGGCAAAACACCCAACATATTGTTCATGTCAGTTCCGAGGACGGAGGATAGTCGATAGCAAAGTTATCTTCGATGAGGGAGAAAGACCATGAATACGATGCATGAAAAAAGTGTTGCTCTTGATGACATTGTTTTATTGACGGACGGTTCTGATATATCCTCAATAAAGAGGATTGTCGCAGGAATTCTTTCGATGATCAACAATCCGCGGTCTACAGCAAAAGAGCTGAAAGAGCTCATTGAAGTCGATCCTCCACTCACAGCAAAGTTGTTGAAAACAGCAAACTCAGCGTACTACTCGTCCGGCAGAAGGATCGGCGATATTGAGGAAGCGGTTATATGGGTCGGTTTTGACGAGCTCAAAGAGCTTGCTCTCAGACAGAAAGTATGTGAAATTTTTTTACGCGGAGAATCTATCGGTGCCTATTTCAGAGAGGCTCTCTGGAAACACTCCGTTTCAACTGCGATTTTAGCAAAGATGATCTACCGGAGGGAGTTCTGTGAAAAGGGAGATTCGATGTACGCTGCAGCGCTTATTCATGATATCGGCATTATCGTCGAAGATCAGTTTCTGCATGATGAGTTCAGGGAAATACTGCGCAGGGTCGAGCGTGACAGATTGAATCTTATCGAAGCAGAGGAAGACATGCTCGGCTACAACCATGCCCAAATAGGGGAAGCTCTCTGTACGCACTGGGATTTTCCCCCTGATTTCGTGCGAAGTATCGGCAACCACCAGGGGCCTTTTTCAGAGCAATGTACCTATTCGAGGATGGAACTCACACTCTATGTTGCGAATCACCTGTGTCATGTAAACAGAATTGGATACAACGATACAATAAAAATCGATACACAGCTCTATAGGAAATGCCTGAACACCCTCGGCCTTGATGAAATCGTTATCGGTATTATTATGGATGATCTGTATGAGGAGATCTCGCTGCTCGAAAAGCAGGGGATGCTGTTAGATGGAGGCTGCCCGGAGAAAAACAGGATTGGACGTTAATGAAAGGAAGCCGGCGGCAGTATCCAGCTGCAAAGCGTCCGGATTACAACACCGGGCGCAGAGAGCTTAAGCTGCACAGTATGTAAAACAGGGGAAGCTGCATAATGGTACAATCTGATACCGCAGATGGGCTGAAAAAAAAGATTGCTCTGCTGGAGATCAAGCTGCGGCATATCACGAACGAGCTTCGTTTAACGAAGGAGGAGTACGAGCGGACTGCAAAAAATTATTTTGATATATACACGAACCTGGAAAAAAAGGTAGATGAGCGTACCCTTCGGCTGATAAAACTGCAGAAGATTCTCAAAGAGAAAAACAGCGAGCTCCAGCTGATGCTCGATTCTTCCCCGGTAATGATTTTCTACGAAGATGCACAGCGTCAATACATCAGGGTAAATAAAAAATTCTCGAACACGATTCGCGTTCCTATCAAACGGATAATAGGCAGGTCTTACAATGAATTGTTTCCAGACGATCCCGGCTCCGTGTTTACATCAGACAGCGAGGTGCTCGAATCGGGTGAGCCGATTGTCGGTCGATCCGGCGTTGTTCACATGGATACAGGTGAACGATATATAACGCTCGACATGGTGCCATACCACGATGGAAACGGCACCGTAGCTGGTGTGCTCGGATTTGCCGTCGATGTGACTGAGCAGAAAAGAATAGAAAAAGAAAAGAGAGAACTGCAGCAGAGGATAGCTCGCGCGGAGAAAATGGAGGCAATCGGTCTTCTTGCAGGCGGAGTCGCCCATGACGGAAACAATATGCTGACCGGAATCAGCGGGTATCTGCAGCTTCTGGAAATGAATCTGCCGGAAGATGACCCGAATCGACAGTACATAAAGGGTTCTCTTGCTGCCTCCGAGCAGATGGGCCATTTGATCGATGACCTGCTTACGCTAACGCGAAATGTCGTGACGAGCAAGGAGCCGGCAAATCTCAACGATATTATCACCGATTACCTCGGGTCTCCTGTTTTTAAAGGCCTGAAAGAATATCATCCCGAAGTCACGGTAACCTCGAGTCTGTCGGGTGACCTGCTCAATATTAACGGTGTGCCCACGAATTTGACCAAATTGCTTATGAATCTAGTCACGAATGCTGCTGAAGCAATGCCCGATGACGGCGAGATACACATCGAGACGAGAAACCAGTATGTCGAAAAGCCCGTCAACGGGTATGATCTCAAAATAGAGGAGGGCGACTTCGTCGTCCTTTCTGTTGCCGATGACGGCATGGGAATAAATGATTTGGATCTGAACAGGATATTCGAGCCCTTTTACACAAAAAAGATAACGGGAAAAAGCGGGACCGGATTGGGTATGGCGGTTTTGTACGGTATTGTGAAGGATCATGAGGGGCTGATCGATGTTCAGAGCACGATCGGAAAAGGCACCAGGTTTGAAATATACTTTCCGATCACGAAAGAGGAAATATCCAGAAAGAAAGAAATCGTTCCCATTGAGGAGTACATAGGCAACGGAGAGAAAATACTCGTTGTCGATGATATCGAAGCACAGCGGGAGATTCTCTCTGAGATACTGACCAGGCTCGGGTATTCCATCACCTGCGCTGCGAACGGAGAGGAAGCGGTCGAATACATGAAAAACCACTCTGCAGATCTCATTATTCTCGATATGATTATGAATCCGGGTATAGATGGCCTTGAAACCTACAGAAAGATTATTGAAATGCATCCCGGTCAGAAGGCGGTAATTGCAAGCGGGTATTCAAAAACAGAGCGTGTTACCGAGGCCCAGAACCTCGGCGCCGGCGAGTATATAAAAAAGCCCTACACCTTCGAGAAGATCGGCCTTGCCGTGAGGGCGGCACTGAAAAAATGAAGAAACTCTGTAGAGGCAGAATTTGGGGAAAGAGAGGATCTTTATGCAATCCTGCGTCCTAACCCGTCAACTAATTACTTGCCCTGAAAATTGCACCGCCTGCTGTCAAGTCTTCCATTCCGATATAAATAAGCCCCAGAAAGGGGTGCATCGAGGAAACATCTGAATAACTTGAAGAACCGAACCCGTCACTGCCGAACTGCTCCCATGTGATGCCGTCAGGTGTGCGCCAGACTTCAGCTCCGGTTGCTGTATTTCTCGTTCCCGCGTACAGGTAGTTGCCGTTATTCTGAAGCGATGTTATTCGGTCATTACTCGACTCGTTGATGCCTCCAAACTCAATCCCGTCTCCAAAATCTAAAACCCTTGACCATGTAAGGCCGTCCTGGCTTCTCCAAACCTGGGCGCCGTAACTATTTTCAGTGCCGACATATATGTAGCCTTTAAAAACGGCCATTGAAGTAACGGAAGTATTGGAACTGTCGGGATAATGATTGTCGATCGAAGGATCGTCTGTATCATATCCGTCCATACCTAGTATTCCGGATAAGTCTGCATCTAAAACCTGTTCAAAATCGCCGGATCCTTGCGGGAAATCGGCATTGACCCCCTTGCTTCTGAAAACCATCATTCCGGTTCCTGAACCGACACCGACGTACATTCTGCCGCCGAAGGCAGTCATTTCGGTAGGGGTACCTGTACCCCATGACCCGCTTACGGAGGTATATGAATCATCACCCGACCTGTAATCCAGATTTGAGCCCTCGATTACATACAGGTGCGATGCTGAAATACCGTAATTCAGGAGACGTGTTGTTGTATTATTCCAATCGGTTGTATATGTATCCTGTGTCCAGTCATGAACAGGTAGAGTGGTGCCCGGAGTGTAAAACACATTTGACTTTTCGCTTGGCGTGTCGGAGGTGCTCGCCCAGAGCCTGCTTCCCGACCCATCATTGTATACGGCAAACGATGTCGTTTGACGCTGTTTATGGTATGCAGTCGGAGGAGCAAATCCTGAGTAATTCGCCTGTGTAAAATATACTCCTGTTGAATCAGACGCGTATACCTCTGTGACGAATGTTCCTGAACCCGAGTTCTTCGTTGCAATGTACAGGCGGTTATTAAACGAAGCCATTGCCGTTATTGCCAGGTTGTTTACGTTGCCTATACCGTTAATCGAGTTACCTACGGGGCCGTTGTCCACGGTTACTGCTGCCATTCCGGAGAAGTCAATAGACGCATATGAAGCTGCATTTCCGAATTGGTCCAAGACGCCGTTTACAGTCAGGGTATAGGTGAGTGCCCCCTGATGCTCGGTGTACAGAAGTACCGTATTTTTATTGGTGTTATTCCATACCGCGGAGGTAATACCAAGGGCCGGGGATATGGTATAGTTCGCTGTTGATTCCGCGCTGAGTTCATCAACAGCTTCGCTGAAAATAATCTGCACCAGCCCGTCGGATATTGCTTCAGCAGATATAAGTTCCGGAGGATCAGAATCCGCAGCAGGGGAAGTGTTGTCCGTACTGAGGGGCAGTACGATCCTGGTCCCTCCATATCCGGTGTTTTTGTCAATTGTGATATCTGCAATACCTGTCGCCGTAATGCCGTAGTAGGGAGAAGATGCAAGGGCTGTAAGCGGTGTAGCAGAGTCAAGTGTCAGAATAACCTCGCTCGGGAATGTGTCATTTCTCGCAGAGCTTACAATAGTACGGTTATTTGTATATTTTGCAGGAGTGGTACTAAAACCTGATGTAAATGGTGGGCTTGACACAACACTATCGATGGTCCCGGAACCGGGTGTCCTGCGAGCTAAATAAATTGTAGAACCGGAAAAATGAGCCCACACAGGTGAATCTGTATCTACATTCAAAACCATCGCGATATTTTCTGTTGAAGTTGCTTTATTAGCCGCATCGAATGTATTTGTAGAGGGATCATTGCCTGATCCGGCAGTTAAGATGTATGTTGGACCGCCATCATACGTAAGCGTAAGCGTATCACCAGAGGATGTGCCGCTGGTTAAAGAAAACGACGCAATCTCCCTCTCAATGCAGAAGTTCGACGCATCTATCGCCGTCACAAAATCAACCGGTTCATCGAATAGCAGCTTTATATGGGTTGAATCAGGCGCAAATACACCGGCAAGCTGCGGCGGAGTTGAATCGCTTCCTCTTAGAACAACCGAAGTGGAAGCAGAGCCGATAATATTGGCTGGTACTGCGGTATCGGCGACATTTTCAACTTTCAGCTCGTAAATCCCGCTTGTCAACGTGCTCGATGTAAAATCGAGATCTACCTGTGCATAATTGCCGTCCGAGCGTACAGCAGCGTCGGCATTGACAGTTGTCGACTCGTACGTGTTGTTAACCGGAAGCGGTTCAAGTGAGAGGGTAACGTTGGCGAGGGTGCCTGTAATGGTCATATCTCCGTTTGATCCGAATGTTCGGGATACGAGCTCGACCTGGCTGCCGTTTACATACGCTCTTACAGGGGATTGCGGATCGGCATTGATGGCGCTCGTAATTGAATAGGCAATGAGCTCGTTTGTCGATGCAGTTCGATTGAACTCATTAAGGCTCAGGTTTTCGGTGTCTTTAGCGGTTATGGTTATTAGATCGAGGCCCGTTATGCTGTTGGGAACGCTGATGGTAAGCGTATCATCTAAATTGGGATTGCCGCCTAACTGGAGCAGTGCAAATGAAGAGTCTCCGTTGTATGGAAAAGTGACCGCTGATATTGTTATACCGGGATAAATAGCATAACTTGCCGTTTCCCCTGCTGTACTATCCACATCTTCTGAGAACTCCACGAGAACCTGATCGACCTTCACTCCCATAGTATTTTCAAGCCTCGGTTCCTCTACCGCACCCTGAAAATTTCCACTGTATGTGGAGGCTATCTGGTTTCCATTCAGGTCTTTTATAATAGCCGAAATTTCAATATTGTATTGAATGTGGAGTTGAATGTCCGTAGTAAGCCGTACCACTTTCGGATTGGTGTTGAAGGATGCACCGGATATGGTAAGGCCGGTGATAGTAAAGTTATTTATATCGATACCCGTTGCCGGATCGATATCTTCTGAGAATTCAACCCGCACTTTGTCCACCGCTGTTGAGTAAACTGATACAACTGTCGGAGGTACTGTATCCTGAACTGATCTTTATTCGCCTCCATTCCCACTGCCCTCCGCCTGATCTATCAATGTTTTAAAAGAGGCTCCATTGCAGCCAACAATTAAAAACATCGATACGGTTATAAGAAAGATCAGTGATATGATAAGATAGTGACCATTGGATTTTTTTCTCATTTCTTTTCTCCACTGGTATAAAAGTGGTAGGATGCCCCGAGTGTGACATTCATGAAGTTTCCGTTTACCTGTTCAAAGGCAATTAAATAGCCGGCATTAAATAAAAATTCAATATAGGGGATCGATTTAAGTGTATAACCCGCCCCGGCACCTATCAAAATCGAATAGTCAAAGGACGACGTATCGGTAACAGCACCTGATTTATCCTTGAGAGAAACGATAGTGCCGCCGCTCCCCAAACGGACAAATGGCCGTATCCCCTTCTGCAGCGGATAGGAAATATCTGCATACGCCAGAATCGGCAGCATGTTTATTTTGGCGGAAGAGTCGGTAATTGAAGAGCTGAACCTGGTATATCCTATCAGCAGGCCGCCGCGTAGTTTGAATCCCTTGCCTTCAAGGAATGAAAACGGTATCCGCATATCGGCAAAAATATTCCCACCGAATCCGCTTTTCATAACCGAACCGACATCACCGATTGGAAATAAGAATCCAGGAGAAAGCCCGCAGCTCAGCTGATAATTCCTTGTGAAGGTTTTTATAGAAGACAGCAGATTGCTGTATTTTCGAATTGCGGTATAGCTTTCATAGTTATTTTTATTCGTTATCAGAGCTTTATTCATGGAATCGGATAACTGGATTTTTTCAAGGCCTGCGTAGTGTTCCTTTGTTTGCCTGTTATCGGCTCCAGTAAGTGCAGTTACAGATAGGAAGCTGGTAAAAAGAAGTAGTGAAGTTATTATTAATGCTAATTTAATTTTCATTGTAACCGCGATCCCCCATCGATCGTGTTTTACACATCGCTGGATTTAATTTTCACTGGGGAAACCCCGCTAATTAATATTGGTTTTTCTATATTTAATTATACAGCAAAATCATTGCTTTTCAGGAAATGCCAGCTCAAACCATAAATTCAAAATATAGGACACTGGCAATATTTTAGATAAGTTTATCTTTCTGAAATAAGCTATCTCACAGTGAACAATATTTTTATTGACACTGTTTTATAATGATGTATTGTAAAAGGGCAGTTTTTGTATTTTTCGGAGCAAAACATGCTGAGACGGTATGTATGGATTCTTCTCATTGTCCTGTTCCTGCTCTACTCCTGCGGCGGTTCGTCAAAGGAGGAGAAGCTTGTTGCCATCGGCGACAGCAGCACAATGGGTATAATGGATCTTGGACTGAAAGAGGATTTTCAGGTTCATACGTACCCGTATTTTATCGCCTGCCAGCTCGGAATCGAGGAGGACTTCCAGCAGCCGCTTGTAAGAGATCCGGGCATCGGCGTGTATCCCTATAAAACACCCATTACACTCGAAAATGGGACGCTCGTTGCCAATTACTGGGATGGAAACCCGACAACAGATGAGATGGTGACAGAGATGCTGCCGCTTCTCAAGAATGTAATGCTCGACAGGCCATATGATAATCTCGCGGTAAACGGAGCGCGCCTGTACGATATCAGGCACACGACAGGCTCAGTCGATTCTGTTTCAAAAAGCAATTACTTCTTCGATATTGTTCTCAGAAACGTTGTTTTGCCTTTTTACCCCAACTTTGGCGGAACTACAGTGCTCGACCAGGCTGTTGAGCTCGATCCGGATATCATACTGCTCTGGATCGGCAACAACGACGTGCTCGGCGCTGTGCTCCTAGGCGGTGATCAAAGCCAGATAACAACACATGATGATTTTAAAAATGAGATGCAGGCCCTGCTTTCCGATCTCACTTCACAGACCGGCGCCGACATCGTGATGGCGAATATTCCCGGGTATCTTCCTCTCGGGTATGCCCTTGATACGGTGTTTAAGAACACAGGTTCTGTCGTCGAACCTGTTGTGTTCGATATGGCCACTCTTCAGCCCGTCAATTTCGGCACTGTGTCTGCTCCCGAGTACATACCGCTTCTCATCGGGGAAAGCGATGTGAGCCATATACTTCTTACGGGGGCGATCGAGTATCAAGAGAACGGGATGGGGATACCGACAGAAACCCAGCTGGAGGGGGAGACTTATTCAAAGTTGCCGGCCGAGGCTGGTGCCATATTTGCAAAGATGGCCAGTCTGGGGCTTCCTGTCAACGGGAGCTCTGTAGGCGAGCCCCTGACAGGAGAGTACACACTCACCTCGTCTGAAGAACAGGCCGTCGACGATGCAATTGCCGATTATAATTCAATAATTTCAGAGCTTGCAGCGCAGTTCGGCATTCCTGTTGTCGACATGCACGCACTCTACGACCCGGACAGTCCCGGCGCATTCGGCGGATACTCCGGTGAGTACGTACTGCACAACCAGGGGAGCACGGTTTTCAGCCTTGACGGCGTCCATCCCAGCAACCTGGGCCACGCGGTTATTGCAAACGCCTTTATTGATGCGCTGAATCAAGGCTACGGTTTCAACCTGGTGAAAATCGACCCTGAAACCTATAAGGGGCAGTACATCGGTTTGAGTGATGTGAAAAGCTGCCTGCATGCATTGATGCGGCTTGGCCGGTGATTCTGCATTCCAGCAACTGTATCCAGTTCTTCCGAATTTTATCGATCCATGTCAAGGGACTACCTGTTTTTTAGACGCTTCGCGGCTGAATAATGCCACCGGTGAACGGTATTATCATATATCCTAAAACTTTACCTTCGTTCTTTTTTCAAGTAGAATAGTACATTGTATCTCGTTGCGCTGTCCGGTAAAAGCGTCATTCACCGTCGGATTTTTGTGGAATTCAACGTAATGAATAGAAGAAAGGAGCCCGTTTTTTACATGCTGAAGCGAGTTGTTGTGACGGGTCTCGGGCCGGTTTCGTCCATCGGTGTTGGGAAAAAGTCATTTTGGGAGAACACGTTGCACGGAAAGGGGTATTTCAGGAATGTTGATTTTCCCGATGTTGATATAGAGCAGTACAGGAGCAGGGTATGCTCGCCTGTTGACAACTTCGCTCCCGATCAGTACCTCGAGCTGACAAAAGGATTGAGGCGGGCGGGGAGAGCGACGAAGTATTCGATTGTCGGAACACACATCGCCCTTATTGATGCCGGGTTAAGTGTTGTTCCCGTCGTACAGGGGGGAACGTCGAAGCCGAAATATTATCGTGTCAAAGAACTTGATCCGGATCGAACGGGCATTATTCTCGGCCAGGCAATTCCCAATACCGATGTGGAGTACCCGGAGCATGTAAAATTCATTCACGATAGTGGGCCGAAGAGGGTGAATCCCTTTACCCTGCCGCAGACAAATTCGAATAGAGGCGCAGCAGCGGCTGCCGAATGGTTCTTTCTGAAGGGGACGGGGCTTACGGTCAATACCGCCTGCGCCTCCGCGACCCATGCCATCGGTATTGCTGCACTGCATATACAGCAGGGTATCGAGGATGCCATGGTAACCGGGGGTGCAGAAGCCGCTCTGGACTCCTATGTGTTTTCCGGATTCGATATAATCCGTGCACTGAGCAGGAGAAACGACGATCCGATGAGAGCTTCCAGGCCCTTCGACCGCGACAGGGACGGCTTTGTGCTCGGCGAGGGAGCCGGGATACTGGTGCTTGAAGAGCTCGAACACGCAAGAAAACGGAACGCACGGATATACGGTGAAATTATTGGGTATGGGTACTCCCAGGATGCTTTTCACATAGTATCACCTGATCCGAACGGGTTGGCAGCAACTCAGGCTGTGGAAAAGGGGCTGTCTATGGCGAAACTGCGCGCCGAAGAGGTGGAGTATATCAACGCGCACGGGACGTCTACTGTTATCAACGATCCAACGGAATCATTCATTATCAAACGGGTATTCGGGGAGTACGCGTACAAAATACCGATCAGCTCCTCCAAGTCTTATTTCGGGCATGCGCTCGGAGCAGCAGGGGGGCTTGAATCAATCGTTACTCTTCTCGCAATGGAAAACGGCGCAGTCCCTCCCACCATAAACCTGGATAACCCTGACGTGGAGTTTGTCGACCCAGCAGCACCCGACCTGGACAAACGATGCGACCTCGACTATGTCCCGCATGAAATGCGGAAGCAGGATGTTCGAATTGCGGTGAAACAGTCCTTCGGCTTTGGCGGGCAAAACGGCGTGCTCGTATTCAAGAAGTTCGAGGGCTGAATTGGACTGTCCAGGGCTCATGAATCGAGTCCTGAAGCGTACATCAGGCTGTATTGAAAATGTGTTTTGTTATTCCCACTTGATCGTGATAGTATGCGGATGCTTCACACCGGTTGATGCCACTTACCAGCGGCATGACCCGGTGCATATGTGGAAGGATTACCTCTTTCTTAAAAGCACAAGCAGGCTGTCCTGGCTGTCGTCGACCGTACCCGTTATCGCTTCAGCCACACCGGTCAGGGTTATGACATCGCCCGCTGACAATCCTTTCAGCAAAAAGACGAGTGAGCCGGAAGATTCAGAGTGGAGGGAGCCGTTTCGTATATAGTGGATTTTCGTTTCAGCGCCCGGCACTGTGGAACCATTGACATTAACGGTTATCTTCGGGTTGGCCCTCTGGAGAATGGAAGTAAAAGAATCGTTGTAGATCTGGAGGTAGTCGCCATTGTTATTTACCGTGATCTGGTCGGGGGTGACCGTTGCTGAATGGGTGAAATCGCTCGAATAGGTAATAACATCGTTTTCACACAGGATAGCAAGCGATGTTGTGGGGTTCCAATTATCGCTCGGACCAGCAAGTCTCGTCGATCGTGAAAAAAAGGTGCTGATGGACGAATCGATCTTTTCGACAAGGAGTGATGCATAATGTCCTGTTCCCACTGGACAATATCGTGTTTAATCAGCTCAAGAAAGACTTCTTCTTTTGTGTTAAAATATTAATAGAGATTTGATCGTGTAAACTTTGCCTTTTCGGCGATACGCGCAAACGTGATGCCTTCAAAACTGTTCGTTTCGTAGACTCGTGTAGTGGCATCGACAATTTCGGCAATTCTCTGCGCTTTCTGTTCTGAGCTTCACGCACGCTTCTATGTTATTTTTCACTCCAGTTTCGGATTGTGTCGTATGTAGAAGCTACCAAAAAATAAATCAATACGCAAGATGTTGTTTCACTGCCTTCTTCACGTGGCAACTTTTAACAGAAAAAAAATCCTACTTTTTATTGAAAATCTGTTGTTATCTGTGACGATGAGCAGATTATAACCCAGTCAGCATTGAACCCCCAAACTGCCCAGTATTTAGTACCTTTCGGAGTATAACCGCCCGGTGCTCCGGTAAAACGTTGTAGTTCAAAGCTGTAGGTATATAATGAATCTTTGTTAACCTGACTACGTGAAAATCCCGTGTGATCCGAAGCACTCCCACCCTCCATATCCTGCATATTCAGGATGCTCTTTTTTGAAGTGCCTATCGGAGAATTAAAAATCCCCAGTACGATATACTGCGCACTCCGCACCATCAAAAAATTGAACTGACCGTCAGTATAGTCGGCATTGGTAAGATCCGTATCCGCGAAAATTGGCGGTGGCGGTTCCTCGGAATTTTCAAGAAACTTGCATCCAGACATAAAATAAATAAAAACTATACTGACGAGCAGAAGCAATATAACATTCGTTCTGTAGCGTTTCATGATTATTACCCCGTTAAAAGTGGTGTGGGTCCCTGACGGGATATGCCATTTCGCATTCTATGTATTGAAAATCAACGTACTTGAAATTACTTCAAAGCCGCGTATATTCCTGTGGGGCCGAGTATTGGAAACAACCTTATCGAAGGTACTTAAAACGTAAATTTGAAGCCTCCGCCCACAGCGAAATAATGGAGTCGTATATTCTCTGATTGTTTTTCCATTTCGCTCCCTATGCCCTGGCTTACGTAGGTTGGTCTATTCACAGGTGATGTCTGTAAGTAAAAACGTGCCTCAAAAAATATATTGAAAAAAGAAAAGGGAAAAAAAGTAAGTCCGGCCTTGCCTCCAATGGAGAAACTGTTCTGACTGGTAATGAGCTCCTCACTGTTGGAATACACCTCGTTTATCCTGTAATCCCTCAGGTTCACGAACCCCACGAGAACTCCGATGCGAGGTGCTATGTAGTGCCACTGCGGGAAGGGAATAATATTAAAACAAACATGGTACATGAACAGGTCATATAACCGTTCCATAGTAAAATGCGTACCAAGCGGAGATATGAGATCCATGTCGTGTCGCTGATTCAAGGCGAAAGCGAATTCCAGACCAGGTTGGAAGATGCCTATGGTATAGGTATAGAGGAATGGATTGATGAGCATATCAGGATGCACTTCGTTGTGCAGTGGAACGAGGTAATAAAAACCGACACCTAATTCGATGTGGTGAATGAGTTTCTCTTCATATTTGTTCGTCCTCGTTACAGATTCGTTGAACAGTACAGTTTCTGCCTCGTAGCTTTTGATGTACTTTGCAGAATCAGAGAAAAGCGAATGGAATGACATCGCAGGTACGTACGTGTTTTCCCCACTTTTAGTCTGCTGCAATGTTTTTTCGTAAAAACACATGCTCAGTTCATGGTCTCCAGATGTTTCGGCGTGCTTTATATCAGGTAGGATTCGTGAGCTCGATTCCGATATCGAGGATGAAAGATATTTTAAACCCTGATCATCAAAGTTGATGACTTCTGCAGCTGTGTCTATTGCAAGCAGGCAAGAGGCTGCGCATAAAATGATCATCGGAATGGTAAATCGTTTCATGTCAGTCCTCGGCAAAAAACATTATTCGCTGATGTTATACCTTGCTAAGCTGGTATAATTCATACACATTGTTTATCAGCGTAACTGTTAGTCCTTTACACTCAGGATGAAACTCAGTCTCCTTGAATATTTTGCATTGATTAAGATATCGTAAGCGTATAAAACATTTTTTTCGTGAAGTAAATCCAAGTCGGCCGATACGCCTATCTATTTGTTACAGAATGGAGAGGCTGCGGGGTCAGCCTGAAAGAAGTGGAAAAGGTATACTTTTGAATGGAAATAATATCTGTCCAGCCTGGGCCAATTTCCCCCTCAGGAAGCGACAGTCGGAAAAAATAATCCCCTCCCCCCATACTTCTACTGAATAGTATTCAACTTATAATTCTACAATATATTCAAATATTTTCAAGAATAATAATATGTTTATTTATATCGACAGCAATGTGCAATTTGGTTTGTAGCTTCCTGTATCTACTCACGGAAGTTCTCATGGCGTAAACTGACTTCTGGGATGCACGACATGCGAATTATGGTTTTATCCATTGGAATTCTTGTTTTTTGTACCAAGAGCACAGGTACCGGAATTTCATATAAAAATGATTGTATATTGTTACAATTGTTTGTCATTACGTGCCGCAGGTATGCATTCTATAGGTAAAAACCATTAGGCCATTGCACCTTCAGGCATTTATCGGCTTTAACCTTTTAGTTTGGAAGTTCACTTGCCTATAATTTTCATACATTGTTTGACAGATTGAGAGTAGGGATATATTATACTTAGAGGGGCTGAACACACGACTGTAGGAGGTATATCCTATGGAAAGATCGACTAGTCTCTGGTTTTTGAAGATTGGGAATATAATCGCCTTTCTGGGCACGATCGCAGTAAACGCCCTTGCCAATGCTCTGCCTATCAACGGAAAAACCACCGGGGAACTCTCCGATCTTTATCCGAATCTGTTCGTCCCCGCCGGGTTTACCTTTTCAATTTGGGGTGTGATTTACCTTCTCCTGGCCATGTTCGTCATTTATCAAATTGTGATACCGAACCGGAGTGCAGCCGGCTTTCTGAAGAAAATCAGTTTGTTCTTCATTCTGGCTTCCGCGGCCAATATCGGATGGATCTTCCTCTGGCACCACCAGAGGGTTACAGTCTCCCTTGTTGCCATGTTCATCCTTTTGGCAAGTCTGTTGGCGATATACCTTCGCCTCGGCATCGGTGTACAGGCGGCATCCTGGCGGGAGCGGGTGATGTTGCAGCTCCCCTTCAGTGTGTATCTTGGCTGGATCACCGTAGCCACGATCGCTAACGTAACCGCCGTACTGGTCCATATTCGTTGGAACCGCTTTGGCGCCTCTGAGGAGCTGTGGACTGTGGTTGTTCTGATCGTCGCTGCTCTGATCACCCTTGCGGTGCTGTTCACCCGCAACGATCTGTTTTACGCGCTGGTCATTCTTTGGGCCTTTTTGGGAATTCTCCTCAAACGTCTGGCCGTGGATTCACCTCCTAGTCGGGTAATCGTGATAACACTGGCTATCGCCATGGCAACGATCGGTGTCGCTCTACTCTTGCGCATTCCACGCTGGCTTCGCACCTGGACATAGCCAATTGATAGATAGGTAAAATTAAAATTTTCAACGTGATGGAGATACCCCGTCGCCGAACGACTGATATGAAACCACTGATGCTGTTTTTAATGCCATGGGTGCTGATTTATTGTAGAAATCCTGTATGATTGAAAATATGATTCTCGAAACATCTTCGAAGAGGTCCCTGTCATGTTTGAAATATACCCGTAGCAGTTTCGGCAAGGCGAATACGAACTGTCGGCGAGGGAGTTTCAGGAGCATGTAACGAGAAGTGGTTTTTAAGAATGGTCTGAATAACATTCCGGTTTCTGGGTTTATAGACTGGCACATGGGTGTCCACACTATGTTTAAACAGGAAGGGCAGGAAGAAATATCATTTAAAAGGTAAAAACGGCGAATAAGAAATTGGTGGAATGTTACAAGTGGAGTTTGTTGGTGCAAAATGTTCCCGATGTGGCACAAGGTGCCCTATGAGCCATGCAAAATCACCGTAGAGCCCTTTCTCAGGATGAAAAAAATCGGCAAAGTGCAGTTTTCCGGATTCGTAAAAACCTGCCGGATTTATTACTCGCACTCAGCACCTTCTACCTCCACAGCCCTCATTTAATCCCGAACAAACTCTATTAACCATCATATCCTTTCCCCCGCTCCTTTTCCATCGTAATTGTTGCGATTTATTTTCAATGAATCATAATACAAAGTAGCCGGAAAAAATCTGAAAAGGAGGAACATGCAATGATCACACCCCAATTAGTGGCTGAGATACTTGGTTTGGCTGCGATAGCAGTGCCTATTACCCAGGCAGTGAAGAAATGGTTACATGCAGAAGGAACAACTGCTCTCATTATCTCTGCAATAGTGACGATCCTTTTAGCGCTCTGGAGGACTCTTTCTGTTCAACCGTATGACTGGTCGAAGCTTGTTATACTTGTTGTTGGAGTATTTCTGGAGTCGAATGGGATTTATCATTTTGGGTCGTATGCTATCGGCAAGATGGTAAAAAGAGAGAGCTGAATAGCGAGGCACGGGGGGCGTCCTGCCCCCTTGTCAAGAAGCAGTGAGCCCGCCTGGACAGTGGGCGTGTCTCTATAACTATTTTTTAAAACCTCCTTTCCCCCTCCCTTTTTGTGAAAGGCTTTTTGGTGATAAAACCATGCCGTACATAACCGGTAAATAAAAACAAATAAAAAAGGAAGAGAACGGTTGCCGATTGTTATCTTCCTTGATCTTTGAACTATGTTAATTTCATCACTGCAGCCCGCTGTGCAGCTCGCTGCGAAGCCCACTGCCGGTCATCGCCTCCAGTAAATCCCTGCTCTTAAACCGCATCTTCTCCTCACATACATCAAACTCTATCCTCTCCTTCTCATATCTCCCTTTTAACATCTCAGAGAAATCATGAAGCGCAATAGCTTCCATGATGCTATCCTTAAAGTACACAGAGAATGTCGCACCCAAAAACTCGGATGTGTAATACGCAATATACTCGCCACTCCTGTTTTCAACCTGATTGATTGTGATCTTGATCTTGATATTCCTCATGGTTTTCATCGTGTTTTTCTCCCTTTCTTTTTTCTCTCTACTCGTCATCGCATGTTCCTCCCTCCTTTACAGGGTGAGGGACAACCCAGTACCCATCCACCACACCAAACAAACTTGAAGGCAATACCCTGTAATGGATTGACTCTTTCGGCGGTGTAGAAGACACCACAAACACCGGCTTCAAGTGGTACATTGACGCCCGAAATACAAGACTTGAACCTTTTCCCCAGCAGTGATCCCTCGGATTTTCTGGAAACAGTACCACCATTGAACAGCGTTTCACCATCCAGATGGTTCTTCTGTGTAATGCAGCTTTCGGGGAAATGTTCTTTGGAACAACAACAGAAGCAAAGAGACCGTAACTGTGGGGATACTTCAGCCGGTACGAAAACGCACAGGCAACAAAACAACGGTCCTGAAAGGAAGAACGGGCAACTGCCCTTCGGAATGACCGGTCAACTCCATCTGCACTCCCAATGTAAAAGCTAAACCCCTCACCGGCAAACGCCTCGATCAACTCTGTGCAGGTTCTTTGAGAAACCTCTTGATACCGAGACCCTGCAAATACTACTGACCATGCAGGAACAGAGAAACGAAAAAACTGATTGTTCCCTTCTTCTCCCTGCTCCTTTGTAGGAACACTAAACCTTACCATCACCGCACCTCCAATAAAAGATTTTGGGCACTGAAACGCAATATTTGTCAGAATGTCAAGGGATTTAGGTACATTTTTTATTATTTTTTGTTTCTTTTTTTCTACCGATTTGAAGAAGTTAATAAATGAATGAGGAGAGTATTTACTCAGTTGTATCCGGACAGACTGCAGTTTTTTCTCTTGGGTGATAGAGGCTGTGCATCTTCTTTAAATCACCAATCTCAACTCTGAGATACTTCTGTGTTGTTTTGAGTGAAGAATGACCAAGGAGGCTTGCAATATACATGATATCTACTTTGTTTCTCAATAAATGAGTAGCGATAGAGTGGCGCATCGTATAGCAGGAGATTGTTTTATCAAGCTCTGCCTTATGAGCAACGCTTCTCATTACGCATTTATTGATGGTTGATTTGTTGAAGGGATTTCCTCTTTGTGAGAGGAATAAATACCCGGGATCATTCCTTTTTCCTTTCAGCATATACTTTCGTGCTTTGTCCAAATAGAGGCTTATATAATAGGAGGCATATTGTCCGATTGGAAGTATCCTTGATTTATTCCCTTTCCCTTTTACGACAATTACGGTTTGCTCTTTCAGATCGACATCGTGTATCTTCAGATCACAGAGCTCAGAGGTTCGAATCCCGCAGGCATAGAAGAGTTCTATGATAGCACGATTTCTTATACTCAGTGGTTCACGTGGTTTTGAATGAAACAGCAGATTGAACACCTCCTTTTCAGAGAGGATATTCCTGGGAAGCCTCTGCTCTTCCTTCGGGAATGTGAGTACTGTTGTCGGATCTTTAAGGATCAGGTCCTTTTTAATGAGGAAAACGAAATATTTCTTTAGTGCGTTCAGTTTCAAGCTCTGTGTTTTGTTCTCAAGCGGTTCATCTTTCTCATTGTGGTAATTTGCAAGATAATTCTGATAATCCAGTACAATGTCTTTGGTAATCTTTTCCATTGATGCGATCCGGGGATAGTACTTTTCGATGAAAGCCAGAAACTGCTTTACGCACCATCCATAGGTTTCAACTGTACGATCGGAGAAATTACCTGATTCAAGGTATTCTTTGAATCCATTGAGATATTTTTCAAATCTCATCTTTCTTTCCCTCCTTCATATTTTGAAATTGTTCTTCAAGAAAAGCTCTTGGATGCTTATGTGCTAATTCATGCTGCAAATCTCTTGTTTTAATACGCAGGTATGTCTGAGTAGTCTTTATATCAGTATGGCCGAGGAGTGCACTGATATAGGCGATGCTCATCCCATTTAACAGGAGCACTGTCGCTGCTGTGGATCGAAGGCTGTAAGGTTTAATTGGCTGAAATCCACTTTTACGCAGGGTTTCCCGTATTGCATATCGAATTCCATATCGAGTAAGTTGTTCTCCTGTTTTATGATTGATGAACACATAACCATGTTTTTTACTCTTTATATATCGTGGTCTGATTTCTCTGAGATATTTTTCTACCCAGTACAACGCTGTCTTTCCAACAGGAACGATCCTGTCCTTCTGATTCTTTGATTGTCTAATGAAGATGAGCCCCCTTTTGAAATTAATGTCAGTAATTTTCAGATTGTAGAGCTCGCAGGGCCGTAGTGCTGAAGAATACGCAAGTTCAAGGATCGCTTTGCCTTTCACGCATAATGGATGGTCAGTTCTGATTTCTTGAAGGATATTCTCAATTTCTTCCTGGCTTAGAGCAGGATAGCTTTTCTTTATATATTTTGGGTTATTGTAAGCGGCAAGAGGAGAAATAAAAATGTATTTATTATCCTCCAGGTATTAAAAGTATTTTTTTAGTCTTGAAGCTTTTAATGAATATTCAACCTGTGATATTCTTTTCTTCTTAATTTCTTTCAAGTATAAAAGTAGTTCATTTTCAGAGACATTCTTTACATCTAAAAAGCCGAAAGATTGAAAATATTTTTCGAAATGGTGAAGAAAAGACGAGTATTTATTAATAGTAGATTGGCTATATCGCATTTCTCTGAGATGACGTATGAAATCATCAATGTAATACACGATAATCCTCCTTTTTGATGGGAATTCTAATTATTAAAGTATGATTAATGATAAATAGCTGATTGGTACGGAGTGGAGTCGTAGAAATAGTGGAATAACTTTATTAATTGAAATTGTGTTTCTGTTTTAGGCTTATTATGGTTTGACTTTCGCATATATAGCCTCGATGATACATTCCAGTACATCAAGAGATATATTCGTAAGTCTGTCCACAAGGTTGAAGCGCAGGTTTTTTGGGTATTTTCTGCAGCTATCCAGCATATATGCTGTGATATATCGCCATTTCACATACAATGGGTAGTCATCTTTCATCGGATATATCGTAGAAGCTTTTGATTATACCCAAAATATCCTGGCCGTATTTCTCAATTTTCTTTTTTCCGAAACCGTTCACCTGTTTCAACGCTTCAAGAGTTCTGATCTCTTTTTTGACAATCTCGGTTAAATGACTGTTTTTCGCAATAACAAAGGGAGGAATGCCTTCTTTTTCAGCTTTCCCCCTTCTCCATTCCCTTAATCGTTCATAGCAGAGCTTTCCCGCTTCTGTAAGTCCGGCCGGTTCATTGCCGGTTTGCTTTAAAATCGTTCCATACTCAATAAACACAGTCCAATACGCCTTTTTTTCATCACTGAAAAACTTGACTTTTGTATTCACTATCTTTTTATTGAGACAGAATCTGTTTAAATCATCAGCATGAAAACTTTTTGTAATATAATTAAACGGAATAGTTATGATTTCATAAGACACGATGTGTTCTCGTAAAAAAATATTGCTCAGGGGGCTATGGCCCCCTGAACACCCACATTAGAGTAATACCTCCCGCCTCCCTTCGGGGGCGGAGGAATTGCAATATACAAAAGGTTAAAATGTAAAAACCCAAAAATTTACGGGGTCCTCGCAAAGCGGAGGCCGACGTAGTTGATCTCGTCCCACAGGTAGAAGCTGCGCACGTAGCCGACTTGCAGGCCGCCGTTGAGGGTCCAGGCCCCGCCACGTACCGCACGGTAGGATCCGCTCAGTTCAACAAAGCACCACTCGTATACATTGCCACTCATGTCGTACAAGCCAAGAGTGTCGGCTGCTTTGCTTTTTACTATAGCGGTACTGCTCACCCCGGTTGCAACCCAGCCTGATCCATCCCAGTAAGAACCGTAAACAGCTACCAGATCATTGGCATCTTTACCATCCACAACGCCATTATCTGGATTCGTATCTGCTGTATCATTGTAAGATGTTGTCGCTCCACTGGCCGAGTTTCCCTTTGTAAAGTACGGATCGGTATACCCGCTTACCGTATTAGTACTGTCGTCCCTCCACCGCGCTGCAAGCTCCCATTCATCACTTGTAAGAAACCTAAAGCCATCTGCATCAGGTTTTACATAGGGATTATCTTCGTGGCCGGGGGTGGTGTCTACTGATGCGTTATCATCAACCGTTCTTATAGGAGTAGTATATGTGTCATCACTATAATAGACACATTCCATGGTTGTTCCGTTTTGGGCATTATAATATTCAGTTAATGCATTGCAAAAAACCATGGCATCCCGCCAGTTGATAGTGGTTACCGGCTCCTGACTGGCCGTCTCATTACCAGCTGTCCCATCATTCCCAGGTATGCCTGTATTAGCGAAATTGTAACCATTACTCGTCGCCCAGGTGTATACCTGATACCACAGTTCGTAGGTCACCTCGGTTTCTCCAATCCAGTAGGCATCGGTTACTGTCGCTGACCCTGAATCATCGGTACCTGTGGGAAAGGTGTAGCCCCCGGGGACAAAACTCATCTTAAACGATACTCCATCAGCGGTATAGGTTTCCTTGTAACCAGGGCCGCCCCACTTAGCATACAGCGTTATATCCGCAGCACCCATACTAAAAGTTGTACCACCAGCATAATCTGTACCAGAACCGTCCGCGGCCGTGTTCCAGCCCCCAAATGTGTAACTTGTCTTAGTTAGGTTTCCGGTATTGCCGAGTACCGTAACAGTCTGGCCTTCTTGGAAACTATTGCTGTCTACAGGCACACTTCCTCCAGTATTACCATTGCCGTCATAGGTAACCGTGTAGGTAGGGTTTCCTTCCCCTCCACCACTTCCACCGCCGTTGGTACAACCAGTAATAATAAACAGCGATGCAATTACCACGATCAATCCCACTACTACTGCCATCATTAACACCCTACTTTTATTGTTCATATCCTCATACCTCCTCCTGTAAGTAGTACTTTTATGAAAGTGGTGTGAAGAAAGTGTCAGGAAAAATCCTTAAGTACAGTTAATTACACCATTTTTGTATTAGTATATCGTTTAAAACTCATATTCAGTTTCATTACACTATTATATCACATTATCAAAAAATATTTTAACCCAACTTCGCCATTTTTAAGCTTAAATGTATACCAATCATTAAATTGAATAAATATTTCGTCACTACTGATTCTTCACTAATTTCTTCCTCGATAGCGGTCTCCCTGATAATCCAAGCTTCCT
>Ga0315534_1000103_pt1 | contig 46920 bp, 53 predicted proteins | sample SalMarSW160240MG_FD_203094 | JGI IMG/M metagenome (GOLD analysis project Ga0315534, IMG submission 203094) | Salt marsh sediment microbial communities from the Plum Island Ecosystem LTER, Massachusetts, United States - Salt Marsh Sediment SW1602-40 ... | reverse complement strand
TTTACTGATCACTCACTTACTCAGCAAAGCAGATCAATGAACAAAGCTAAAGCTCTTCCTGTGCAAAGAATATGACAATTACATCAATAATATGTAATGACACTTATCTTAATTGGTTTAAGTATCCTGTTTCTCTAGAGCAGGCTTACACAGCTGCAAAATGGGTTGCCGAAAATGGCCAATCCATAAATGTAGATCCATCACGATTGGCTGTCGCAGGTGATAGTGTAGGTGGCAATATGGCGATAGCGGTTACGTTACTCTCCAAGGAAAGAGGAGGACCGAATATCAAGTTCCAGGTACTCTTTTATCCAGTCACTGATTATAATTTTGACACACCATCATACATGGAATACCAGGATGGCTATTTCCTTACTCGTGAAGGAATGAAATGGTTCTGGGATAATTATACGACAGATGTTACAAACAAAAAAGAGCCGACCGTCTCTCCGCTCCAAGCCTCAATCGAACAGCTAAGGGGATTGCCACCAGCACTCATAATAAATGGGGAACTGGATGTACTGCGCGACGAGGGTGAGGCATATGCACACAAATTAATGGAGGCTAAAGTTGGAGTTACTGCGGTGAGGTATCATGGTACTATACATGATTTTGTGATGTTGAACCCAATTACTAATACCCCAGCTCCCCGGGCCGCTTTTGAACAGGCATCTCATACGTTAAAAAAGGTATTACATGGCTGATGTAAAGCGATCGGCCACATGAAGCGTCTTCATATAATTTCATAAACTCCCCCATGGGGCTCACGAAAAAGCAATCACTTTAGGGCAGTTAATTGATGGCTATCTGGGTCGAGTTAGCATTTAAACAAATTATGTTAATCGAATATCGAAGAAATTATCATATGTGTCATTGGTTTGTAATTCTAGCTGTCAATATACTAGTGATCTTATCGAGAATCGAAGACGCATTTTCAAACAAATCAGTTGTTGCATTTTGAGCCTCTACAACATGGCTTGTGAATCCAATAGTACCCAGCGCTAGCGACAAGCATGACTAGAATTATCGTGAGTTTTGTGGTTAGGTGTACCACGTAGCAATCTGCTGAGATGTATAATAAATGATTTATCGTTATGCTTTATTGAGTTCCCATAGATCATGGGAGGACAAAGAGGACAAAGAGGACAGAGACTATAAACGCTATCATAACTAAAGACGCAGATTTTATGTCATTGAATTGGTCGTTCAATCTGAATGATGAATAAACAGTGCATGTTTGATTGGATTGACTGGCTTAGAGTTGACAATCATGAGGAAGAGAGAAGATGGTTTATCCAAAACTTGTTTCATTTATAAGCTCTTGAATTTTACACTTTTGTGACCTGACGTAAGCTTAGTTATTTCATCATGTAGTTTTAGGAACTTTTTCCCTTTCATTGTAGTTCAAAATACTCTCTCTTGTTCGTCGTAACTGATTAATTCACTAATCTGCAGATACTGAAGATACTCTTTACTCCGTGTATATGATAATTGAACCTCGTACATTACTCTGGTTTTTGTGATACCTTGACCCACTTGCACACACACTAATATCTCGGCGATAATCTCGTGAAAATCCCTCAAGATCAGTGTTATCAGCAAATCAATCAATATTAAGAATCGTAACGTAGTGCACATAGGTCTAAATAGATCCTACAATACTTTTTGATAAAGGATAATGGAGGACGGTTGTGGGGATAGGATAACTAACTAAACTACTAGTTAGTTTAGTAAAACTAAATTAGTTTGCATCCTTAGATCGTATAGTACTACTAAGAGCACCAGACAACGGGAGCTAGCTATTTAGCGATATAGGATCAATACTTGAAGATTGTCATCTGGAATTACACTATTGTTAGTTTTAAAGTTCTCGATTTTGAGGAGAATGGATATATTATTTTCCGCCATAGAACGCATAGAACTATAAGGAATATATAGGACTTGTTCCAAATGATTTGTCATGTCCACTCAAGAGGATAATGATATTACTAAAGCAAGTGGTTTAACTACGACCGACGAGACTCTGACACAGACCAATCTGAATGTAGGTGCTACTGAATCTCAATCCAATCAACATGAATCTTTTCTTCATCAACATGAAATCCAAATGACTCTGAAGGAATTCAACCAGAAATTAAAGGATAATGATAGATCGTTAAAACGAATCGAAGAAAGCATGGCGGCATTGTACGATAAATTGAATCTAACTCCCGAGGAAGTGGAATCGAAAGTCTCATCAAAGAAGAAATCAAAAAAGAATAAGGTAAAGAAGCTAGACAAGAAGGAGAAGAAGGAGAAGAAGCTAGACAAGAAGGAGAAGAAAAAAGGTAAGAAACTGAAGGGGAAGGGGATAACTAAATCAACGAAAGCTACAACAAACACAGAAAAAAAGAAGACTCGGCGGACAAATTTAGAGGATAAAAAAGGAAGAATGAAGAATGCAAGTAAGAAAAAGTGAAGCGTGGAACTACCTGGTTCTCCGCATTACCTCCTAAATGGATTTATATTTAATAAGACATGGACAATCTAGTTCAGGAAAAAGTTTAGGTCGTACTTTAGATCCAAATGTAGATGCGAACGAAAAAACACTGACTCCAGCAGGTATTGCCGAAATCGAGCGCACTAGCAAAGCACTCAAGACCTTGAATATAATACCAGATGCAATCGTCACAAGTCCACTTGGATATGCACGTCTTAGTGCTGAAATAGTTCATAGCCTTCTTTTTGCCAGTAGGCGTGGAACAGATAGAAAGCTTAAAAAGAAGAAGAAATTAAAAAACGCTCAAGTTTGGAATGATCTAGCTCCAGAAGGAGATAGAGCCCTTGTCTATAAAAACCTCGCAAAATTCAAGTACGAATCTAAGATATTCGTAGTAGGCCATGAGCCTTTCTTGACAAAAATGGCGGCAGATATTGTTTCGTCGTCATCACCACCGAATACTCGCAGACGCTCTACCGCAGACTCTCCAAATTTAGGATACAATAGAGGCAATCATCGTAGTATCGTGATAAAGAAATCTGGACTAGCAAGGATAAGCATTACTTCCATGAATCCAAAGTTGAAAGGTGAGTTACGGTGGTTGCTTACACCCATGTTACTAAATGAGATATCACTAATTAAGACACGTAAAAAGAAGAGAGAAAAGAAAAATCAAGAGATATTCCCGTATCCTCCAACCATATCTTCATCTAATTCTACAACCACCTCTAAGACCAAATCGGGTGTAACAGCGATTTGCCAATAGGATTGCTCAAGAGTACTAAAAGAAAGCTATGCAGGGACAGATGTTGGTTTTATAAGGCACGTAAAAGTAGATTCATTACCAGTTATTATGAAAATGGATCCAAGAGATGTATCGAATGTGATATCTTTTTGCATTGGGATGGTGCTAGATGTCCATGCTGTGATCATATCCTTCGCGTCAAACCGCACAATAACCAATCAAAGGGAAGACTGCTTGAAGCAGTATTCAGGATTTGATATATCCCCTCTCATTTCATGTCTTTTGACTTTGAAGAACACATTAATAGAGTACAATCAACTAAGACACACCTACCAAGTAACTCAAAAAGGCCATAGGTTCCTTGAATTATACAGTGAAATGAAAAGGATTCTGGACAATAATGAAATGGCCCATCCTTCATCCCGTAGATAGTTCGAACTAAGGAAAAGGAATTACCGAAGGAATCTGTTCTTCAATATTTCCTCTATTACTATCCTCGTGATTATTGGTTTCTTCACCCTGCGATGCCGATCCGAAACAATCGACTAATGAAAATGTTTGGCGATTGCAATCCGTGAATTCTTGTGCATAAATGCGGCTATGATCATTGATGCCAATGACCGATAGCCACAGTAATAACACGAGAAAAACGATTGGGATACTCTTGCGCGATACTGACGGCAACCCCATTTATTGTACAATTCATACCTGCCAGCTTTACATATCTGAATTACCGATCAGAGATCTATCATAATCATACAGTATTTATGTACCTTAATTGGCGTAAAGCGGAAAATACGAAAGATATTTTGTATATAATATCCCGTTGGTTATATAGATTTGTATTACACATGTTAAATACAAAGTTAATCAAGCCATTACGTTTGTCGTCCTAATGAAAAAATTGGTACTACCTGTAGAAACATCACTGTTCACAAATTTTACAAATTCCTTATACTTGTTCTGTCTTTCTCGATTTATCTTCATTAGTATTGAATGAATTAGAGTTGATCTAGTCCCTGTTCCTTTACGCCGCATTAGATATGCATGCATGTATGTATGTATGTATTTTGGGATTCCCTTATTCTAAAAAGTGCAGAATAACCTTGTTTACATAGAGAACACGGCTCACTCTGAAACATCAGTACATGTAGTGAATGTCGAAATTACCCTCTTTTGTTCCTCTATCCTAACCTTAACCTGAAGTATAAATTGAGCTCATTTCGATACCCGTCTAAAGCAGGAAATTACAAGAGATAGCAGGAAATATCACACGATAACACCTAATAACAGAATATTCTCCTATCATCAAAGAATTAACCCAAGCTAGAGATTATGTTAATAGTCCAGAACAGATACGGGATACTTAATCAGAGTAAATTAACAATCAATAGTTGCGGTTATCCTTCACTAACTGGGGGCAGACATAGACAACATTTAAAGACTAGGTAGTACTACTCTATATACAATCTAGGTTAGGAATGCGGCCAACAGCCACTATTCTATCCAAACCAGTGCTGGAGGCGCGATCCTAACTTAGAGGCTTTTTAATAACAGCTACTTGGTAATAAGTGGTTAGGTGTAAAAAGTTAAACCACGTCTATGTTCAAACGAAAGATTGATGCATCTGCAACTCGATTATTATAAGTTACCGTATACATGATAAATAAGGAAGTTGGTGTGGGGGAGATGTTGTTATTATGAAATGTGCTTGTTGTGGGGGTGAAATGGTGGTAAGCAATGAAACAATGAAGTCTATAATCTATAAATGCAAAGAGTGTGGTTTGAGTGATGCTAAATTAAAGCAGCAATAATGATACCCAACTTGGAGCAGCTGCATATTGCTTACTATTAATTCGAAATCTTATGTTTCTAGACACTGATAGAGGAACAGAAAGTATATCCGCTTGTGAAATCAATGGAGTACTTGCAATCAGATAAGTTGTGATTAGCTATTAACCTGTTATTAGATATGGACTATTCTTTAATTGATTATTGCATTTTAGCGAAATCCCAAGTAGAAAAGAATTTGGGATCGATTTCAATCATTACATGATTTCCTTTTTGCGCACTCTCCAATATCATTCTAGGAATTGGATGTTCGAGTGTTCCAAGATCTTTCATATTTATTTTCTTTGCTTCTGGAACAGTTCTAATCGGATCTTCTACCACGGTTGCGATACCTTTACCTTTTACTCCCTTATACGGAAAGTTCTCATCATCTATCGAAAAATAAACATTAGACTTCTTTCGTAAATTCTGGATCTTCTTTGCTGCTTTGGGTGTAATTATTAAAAACTTTTCTCTATCTTTATCGTAGTTGAACCATACTGGCTGAATATTAGGATCCCCATTATCATCAATAGTACCGATTTGCAAATTCAGCTTATTTTCGAGGAATGTATAGACTTCTTCCTTGCTCATAGAAGGAGTTCCGGTGATTGCACTAATGACCTTCATACCAACTGATCCGGAATTCATGCAGAAAAGAGTTACTCTTCACTAGGGGCTTCCTATGTGCTTACTCTTTGCTACCATGTTCACTCACATATTCACTCACGGTTAACTTCAGCAACAGAAATGTCTGCTGCAAGTTTCCTTATTCTCCTCTCTATCTCATCTCTAATTTCTCTGACTTTCGATCGGTTTATCTTTAGGATTCCCCAGTCGATTACCTTAGGAATAAACAATGTAGGGCAAAATTTCTTGTCCATGCATCCCATATTGATGATCTTGTCAGAATTTCTCATCATATCTCAGTAGGTCTTTAGATTTTTGTTTGGATATATCCTTCATTACTTGTACTACCAGTGGATTAATCTGTGAAACCGGTTTAGTACCTGCACTTAATGGCTCAAATCCATCTGGAGCATATTTTCTGAAGAATCCTTCTGCTATCTGACTTCTGCATCGTTTTCTTCGTCTTGATTTTTGATTTACCCCTAAGTAAGAATTTCATCAATATTGATGGTCTCCTTTGATTACTATCTATACTGTCTTCATCATTGCTTTACTGCCTTGATTACCAAACTGGTAATCTTTCTATTACCTACATGATCCCCTTCAGTATAGATCCTTTCATCTAAGACCTCTACAACGTCAAATCCACCCTTTTTGATACCAGCAATATAATTTTCCTTAGTCAAAGCTCCATCAATACAATTGCACCACTTATCTGGATCTATAGATGCTGGGTCATCTGCTATCTGCTTATCCGTCACCAGATCTGAGATAACCATTTTTCCAATTCCATTAGGCTTGAGAATTCTATGTATTTCGGTAAATGTCTTTACCTTATCGGTAGTTAAATTGATCACGCAGTTGCTTATTACAACATCTACGCTATTGTCTTCGACAGGAATTCTCTCTTCGATATCTGCCTTCCTGAATTCGACGTTTGTGTAACCACTATCAACTGCATTCTTACGTGCTTTCTGCAGCATCTCATCAGTGATATCTATCCCTATTACTTTTCCAGAATCCTTGACTATATTGGCTGCTATAAACACATCGATACCTGCTCCTGAGCCTAGATCAACGACCGCATTCCCTTCCTTGATAAATGCAAATTTAATAGGCGTTCCGCAACCGGCTCCAAGAATAGATGCTTCTGGTATAGACTTTAGATCCTTAGTATTATACCCAACTAGCTCAGAAACCTGTGCAGCTGATTGCGAAGGTTGTAAAACTACACTGCCATTCCCCGAACAGCATCCTTCTCCACTTTCAGTATTACTTAAAGGATTGCAACAGGAGTCGCCCGTTAGAGCTACCATTCCGTATCTTTCTTTTATCTTTTTCTTTATCCTCAGTGAATCAATCATCACATATGTTTACAAGAGAAACTATTTAAGTTGTCAAGAGAAGATAGGGAAAGTAAGTGTAGTTATGGAAACTAAAGCAAGGTCTAAAAGAATAAAGATGCCACGAGCAGGGAAAGCCCTTCCTATGTTTCAGGATTTCTGCAGCTTTGAAGGTTATGATGCTGAGCGGCTTATGATGGAAACTGGAAAGCTCAGGGAATTAATTACTAAAAGAGGAACACTTGAGATTTTAATACCATTATGTTGTACCACCGATCCCGTTAGATACATTAAGTTCAGAAGGACTATGAAGGGATTCAGCAGCAAGACATTGGCAATAAGACTTAAACAACTAGAAAAGAATGGAATTCTTGAAAGGAAAGCATATAATGAGATACCTCCAAGGGTGGAGTATCGACTTACTGCTAAAGGGCAGGAGCTTGTAGAATCAATAATAGGTCTTTTACAATGGATGCGGAAGTGGTCTCATTAAAATTAGACTTCAGTTATCCTTTGCTGAAACAGACAACTCAAACTGGGTCGGACTTACGTTTAGTGTCCACGAGTTTGTATGAATGTCTGATTCTTGCTCTCCTCTGCGTTGTTTCTATTTAATAGCCTGAACGATTCAACAACTAAGGGATGACAGCGACGCAGCACTTAATCGATAAAAGTCAGCTCAGACAAGAATGTACCCATCTAACTGATGTATCTGAGGAGCTCCAAAAGGCCGTCTAAACTAAAGTAGTCGACATGGGTACGTAATATTAGTTAGATCGTTCATCATTCAAATATAGAAGGTATGGACGTAGATGACATCTATAAAATTGCGAAGGAGATAGGGGAAACCAGAAGTATAGAATTAAAAACCTCAATGGCATGGAATGACGACCAAATTCAAAATTACAAAGTCAATAATGGCATTATCAAATATTAGAGATGGCGGAAGGATAATCTTGGGAATCGACCAGTGCCAAAATGGAGAATTCGATCCTAAAGGAATGTCTCTAGATCATTTCGAATCATTTACTCAAGATGACTTACAAGATCACATAGGGAAATATATTGTACCTTATGCAAAAGCTAGGATCGAAAAGGTCTCTAATGGTTCATTAAAATATATTGTCATACATGTAGGGGAATTTGACAGGTGGCCAGTCTTCTGTGGAAAGGTGTACGATTTAACCAATAGTTTAGGCAAGAACAAAATAATTAAGGAGGGAGACATACTGACCACAGATTTGAGTCGTCAAAGGTAAAGACACACTTTGATATGCAGGAGATTTTAGACCTTGCAATAGAGAGAGGGGTAAAATCTTTTCTAGAACAGGCACAAAACACTGGGATATTGCCAAAACGTTACGTCAAATCTGATAAAAATAGATTTGACGAGGAGATAGAGGGATTAAGATGACAACGAATATTGATGAACATTACATACTTCATGAAATAGAAAAAAGGGGAAATTGGACTGTAATCATTAGGCCGGTAACTTTCGCTGAAAATAGACTCACTTTTGAAGAAGCACGTAAGATAATGAAGAAAAGCGCAGTCAATTTACGATCATGGAAGTATCCAATGTTTATAGAAGTTCCAAAGCAGGGAGGAGGAATCGTAATCCGAAATAATTGTATAGAATGTATTATCGACCATCGCGTCAATAAGGAGTTCTGGAGACTCTATCGAAGCGGCCAGTTTTTTCATAGATTTTCATTCAGGGAAGATTGGCCGGATTATGAAGAATCAAATAAGAGACTAGACATTCTTAACACCTTGTTCAGGTTAACTGAGATTTTTCGATTTGCATCAGCCTTATCCGCAAGTCATGATATGTTCAATGGAGGAGCTGCCATTGAGATTGAACTCTCTGATCTTACAAACAGAATTCTGTCTACTGCGGATCCTTCAAGAGCTTTAACTTATGATTATCAATGTCACGATTATAATCTTAGCTGTATGAAAGATTATTCGGCAGAAAAAATAAGAGGATACGCTTCTGAACTTGCTATAGATTGTGCCGTAGAAATATTCGTGGTTAAACCCTGACCTCCGCGAATTGTTACATATGGAACAGGAAAGTTTGCTTGATGGTAACTCATACTCTTATTGATTAGAAAAATACCAAATACGATGGTAAACCTAAATGTATGAGTATAACATCTAATTAAAAATCAAACATAGTCGGTTCTCATTTGAAGTCACTAACACCATCGATAATTTGATGTGTGGTTGCTTCTCTATAAGTATGGATAGTAAACGTGGAGGTTTACTATCTAGTATCCTCCACGTGCAGGATACTATCTATGGTATTTGCTGGTGATTTCTGTGAATCCAAAAGTTCCTCTTCAGTAAAGGAACCAATCTTGTGGGTATCTAGAAATCGAGCCATTTGTTCTAGACGTCGTATATGAGTGGTATATACTTTCTGCATAAATCGTCTTAGCTTAGACTGCATTCAATCATATGTATGGCCAGAAATCATTTTAGGCAGAAGCGATCATATCAATGCTGCAAAAAATTTGGAAAGAGATAGCATTTATGCATAAGTTACAGCGCTTGGTGCAAAGCTACCGAGTAGCGACTGTACTTGATTGATAATAACATAGTATCGGGATTAGCATCTGAGTATATACTATGCATAAATCAATTGCAAGCTATGCCCTGACGGTGATATAGGATGTAAAAAATTGGAGTCAATATTATTTGTGGTGGTGAAGGCTAAGTCTAACGGTAGCTTGGCACTAAGCGATTACATGTGTTTGCATGTGTTTACACTATAAACGTAGTATTTATTTCCGAGCAAAAGAAATACATAGTATATAAATGCCAATAGATCCAGACTTTCCAAAGAATCATCAAACAATAGGCAAACATAAACATGCAGATGGTGAACATTATCACTTTGTGTGGGGACCTGGCAGATCGGATGCTGAAACGGCCACCAAACCAGAGGTTCAAGAAGCGTACAAAGCAAGGGGCGAAGAATATGTTCCATTAGGTGTTCACGGAACGATGGTTGCAGTTGACTGGGATTCATGTTATGCAGATGGAGCTTGTATTGAAGCGTGTCCGGTACAAGTATTTCAGTGGTATAGAACAGAACAAGATGTTCCAGCAATAGAATTGGCTAACGCTACAAGCGCAGGAACCGGAGAGAACTCTATGAAAGATGTAAGGAAGGATTATACTGATAAATCAGATCCCATAAGAGAACATGATTGTATCTGGTGTATGGCATGCGTATCTGTTTGTCCACCCCAAGCAATCAAAGTAGATCAGGCTAATTTAGAATATCACGAAAGGGCATCAGGTACATTCAATGAGGCATTAGCTAAAGGCAGTGCACCTCCACCACACGCTCATTAAGGAACTAACATTAACACCTTTTTAGAAAAATCAGGTAAATCAGGTCACTGTATATGTTTGTAGCCATAGTACGATTTCCGGCGATAAATCCAGAGCGGGATGCAGATTTTAGAGAATGGTTCAGATGGTCAAATCAGGTCTTAAAGGAGTCCCCAGGATTCATCTCACGAAAACTCATAAAAGGAAGAGATGACAGCTATGTAGCCATAGTTGAACATAGTGGGTATGACACATTTACAGCTATGCATTCAAGCAATGAACACAAGTTAGTTCATGAAAAGGCGCTATCACTGTTTAATGGCACACCAAAACCAGAGTTCTTTGATGTCGTATGTACATGAATCATTCCAGACTGAATAGTGTATCGAAAAGTTGATTGGCTTCTTGGAGTAGTAATCGTAAACTTACAAGATATATTATAAACTGGAGTTAGATGATCTATATGTTGACAGCGTCCAAGAATAATTACAGGCGAGTAAGAAGTGATGGCCATACGACAAAGACTATTACTATGACATTTAGAGTCAATGAAAACTTGATGAGAAAATTGAAGGAAGATGCAGAAGATCATGAAATAAGCCTTAATACCCTAGTCAACCAGATCTTCAAAAGATATGTTGAATGGGATAGTTATGAGCCAAAGGTAGGGATGATCCCAATCGCTAGGCCAGTCGTAATTCAACTCTGAAAATATTAGCGAAGATAAAATTATTGAAATAGCTACAAAGATAGGCAGGAACGCTGTGAAAGACATTGCGCTGTTCATGAAGCACAGGAATGATATAGATTCATTTCTTGAGTGGTTTGAAACTCGAATGAAAACGGCATCAGTAGAGATAAGCCATGAGAAGTTAGATGACAAGACACATTCTTATATTATAAGACATAATCTCGGTAAAAACTGGTCAATCTTTCATAAAACTATCTTTGAATCTATACTTCAGGATGTATTGGGTAAACCTCTGAAGAGTGCTTCTCTGAGTTCCACGACGTTCAGTTTTTCATTCGAGGAATAGCATTACACAAAAGTACTTCTTTGTATCTATGATATATCATGTCTTCAAATAACAGGATAAATTTTGATGAACCAATACCTGAGATGATTGAACGATTAATGCAAGAACATAACTGGGTAATGAATTTCCTCAAGAAAAGGTTAGTTATGATCGAGAGGGCATCTACGTCTTCAGATCTAGACGAAGCTAAAGCAGATTTGAATGATTTTGTAAATAACTTGAGTCCACTTCAAAGAAGAAGAGCAGATAGTCTTTCCTTTGACATTAAAGCTTGCAAGTGTAGATTAAGCGTATTTCGACCCGAATTAGTTACGATCCCAAACACTGTTTCTTAAACAGCTACTTCCGCAGCGATTCCAAATGAGCTATTTATTGACATATGTAAAAAGAGTCTACGTCCAAGAACCGATATTTAAATCACTAACTCAGAAACCACAAAATCAAAACCATGATGGCAACGATGTGACATATGTTATTCACAATTAAACGAAGGTGAGTCAAAAGCCTATATGACGCAAGGAGCTTTCTGGAGTTTCATCTTGACACATGCTCCTTAATTCAAAGTCTTAAAACTAAACTCGACCTTATCTTTATTTACATATAATGTCATGCAGTTTCTATTCTGGAAAAAAGTGTAAGTACAGATTCGCTAATCGTCGTTATCGACATCTCGATGAAATGCTTCCATCTGGATATACGGTCAAGAGTACTTATAGAGGGTTGAAAAAAGCTTGGCTTGGGTTTAAGATCGCCAAGAGTAAGAGCAATTACGATAGCATGAAATACTACAAACCTTAACATGACAGATTTATTTGTAGATTGAACCTCATACCATTATGCGCCTGCTCAGGCCTATGACCAACCATAGACACAAAGCTTTATCATGTAAATTATCGATATAAATTGTAGTGGAGAAAAGTTACAATTTAGTAGGATCCATGGACGAAATTTTAAGGGAGCTAGACGCTGAAAAGGCACAGATAACCGTTTCAACTGAGATCAGAAGATTTAACAAACCTGTGACAATCGTACAAGGTCTTCAGGATAACAAGGACGCTCTATCGATAACTAAGAATCTGAAGAATAAAATTGGAACCGGAGGTACATTTAAGGAAGGGAAAATAATGTTGCAGGGAGACCATAAAGACGAAGTGGCTAAATTACTTATAGTATTTGGCTTTGATGAAAAGATTATAGCAATCAGGTAACCAATGAATGAAGCCATTGGAAGCAAAATTAATCCCTCCAATTTTTATTTTCATTGCAGTTTGTCTGCGGAATGGAAAGAGTTACGTTTGAGACTTCAGAATAGTCTATGAGCAAATAATCAGGCTGTGTTGATTACTACATGCCTCAACAAATAGTACAATTACGCTTAGCACGTTCGCCGACATCGATATCTCCTCAAAGTAAGCCTATTTTTATCACTGGATGGAATCACTGGATGGAATGTAATAGGACATGTAACGTCAGAGCTGAACGGCAAAATTGCAATACTTGGGATCAATCCATTTTGCGTGCAGAATATCTTCTCTGCTCCTGGCCTCTCTATCAAAATACCAGACAATTGAATACCAATCTGGAAATAACGGAATTACTTGATGACTAATATCTGAGCCGCGCCCATACAGACGTGAACCACTGATTTGCCCGATTGCCTCTCCGTGTACTAATGTTACATGTTTTTAGTAGGAATCAATCCTACAAAATGAGATATTACATTTCACACATCTATATTTACTACCAAACCCAATTGACAACAATGACGTAACTACTTCCAATGCAACCCCCCACAAACGAAGTGTATTATAAGCCAGTCAATCATAAGCGCAAAGAAATTCTCTTGCAAATTCATTTCGGAATATTACGTTCCTCCGACTGCAATCATGGCAATTTTTGGTGTCAATGTACCTGAGGCGCACAAAAACTTGGTTTCAATGGTCCTACCACTTCGTCCTTTTTACACAATTCGTTCCACTACGATCTAATAACAAAATTGTATACGGTAAATCCATTAATCCCTACCACTCGAATTACTCGATATCAGATAAACCCGGGTTGGAAGAAAAGACTAATGTAATAGACAGGGTATGATATGATGAGGAAATTGTGAATAAGAGGAATATTCTCTTATTTGGAATAATTATATCTAATATTTTACCACTTTTGTCAGCACCGGCTCTACAATCACAAGTTGATCCTCAATCCATAAATGTGTTGTCAGTGGAGGTTGCCCCTGTTGGAGGGGAGATATCATACTATACCTTTTCTGTTCCTAAAGGGGCGTTTAATCCTAGGCTAGTTGGCCAGTACGATGTACTAAACGGACAAACCATAAACGTGGATGTACTAGATCAAGAAGGATGTCCTACTCCACTAAGCCCCTTTGATTGTATATCCATATATTCTGCACCCGAACGAGATCATGGAAATGTCGATGTGGATCTAAAGCCTGGAAAAACATACTATATAGAATTTAAAAATAATGAATTTCCTTCCGGCCCTAGGACAACCCATGTAGACTTTTATGTATAATATCACTCTAATCTGTTTTTGAATATCTAATACCCTACTAACTCATGATCCTCTGTGGATTCGCCGTCCGACCTGAATTTGCGCGAATTCACGTAAAAAACTACCTATACTCCAAGTTCAAGTATAGTCCTCTGTTTATGACGCATTATTGTGTCATCTCGCACTTTCCTAGTTATTCCATAGGTTCCATTAAATGAAAGTCTGTGAACACAGGCATTGCGGTGGAGTAAACTATTTGTTTGTTTCATCTCTTATGCCAAGAGAAAAGGGCTTTGTATAGTATGTACTTCCTGAATGGCCTATAAAATAGTCAGAATAATCAGAATATTCTAGATCAGATATTGTCGTTTTCACGCATCTTCTAAAATAATGTAGTATGCATTCTCTGTGCGCCTTAGAATTCTGATTCTCTCATACCCTGATCTGGGCTTTGTATTAACTGGTTTATGGTTTAATCTCTTGTGAATACTAGCTGCACTGTATTGGAATAGCCTAATTTGATTGTGTTATAAAACCTACAATTGGACTCCGTGCAAATATCTGTCCTGGTTCGGAATTTTCATCTAAAGTTAATATGAGCACATTATTTGCAAGTGACAGTCTCGCTCCTACATTGTTCCATACTTGTTGTTGTCGGTTTTCCAGCTGTTGAATTACATCTACCGAACCCCCAATTTCCGTATTTCCATCATTTTGTTGCATAGAATTTACAGTTAGATTGCTAATCATAAAGTTCTCAGTTGCAACTTGCTTCAGGGGGATACCTTTAGAATTGCTCAGTACGTCAAAATTCGCAAGCAATGTAGGACTTTTACCTTGTTCCGAGTCTAGAGACCAGTTTCCTAATAATACCTTCTCTACCGTTCCGTTATTCAAATTAATCTCAGAGCTAGCAATTTTACCCGAAAGCTGTCCACCAGTCGAACCTGCTATATCGGAGAGGTCACTAAGAAGTCCTTCTATCGATCCTCTCAGATCGCCGCCAAGGCTTGTATATCTTAGCTCTTGTGAAGGAGCAATCGATTGAGAAAATTGGTTGACGGGTTGTATGGCATTTATTGGTTGTAAGGATAGCACTAAAGAAATTGATGTTGTTGCCGCAGCCAATACGAAAAGTGCTGTGAATCTGTTATTATAATAGAAAATAGAAATCATTACTACTCCTGATTCTTTCACCTTATAGTATATAAATAATAAGGATCATCGTTGTACTCCAATTGGAGTGTTAACGACATTTCAGCAGTTCGGAGTCCTGAAGTATCTACTAACATGTCTTTCAAATGCTGGTATTACTGGTGTTTTAACGTTAGACTCCTTACTCACCATTATTGCAAAAAGTCTTAAGAATGATCAGGTTATGAAACTAAGATTTGATGAATGACAAGCACGATAAAGCACTGCTAGAGTTCAGGTTTCCTACTGAGGTAGATATTGGTAAAATGAATAAGGAAGAAAGGATGAATGTATTTAGGGGATTCTTTGCAACTAGTCGTTACAATAGATTGTTGATCCAAAAGATACTAGTTAAGTGTGCATTAGACGATTCATTGTATCATAAGGTGATAGACTTTGAGGCGAGTCATAATAGAAATTACATGGAAACTCAAAAAATGGTCGAGTTTTATGGGTATAGAGAAGAGTTTATAACTGCTGTTAGGGAGGAGGAGGCAGCGCTGGACAAAATAATAGACGCATACAACAAGAGAATGCTGAAAACATGATTTCAGCCTCGTTTAAGTCTAGCTCCCATATTGGACATTTCTTTGGACAAACATAACACGGAACGTCCCCAATATTTGACTAATCTAGATTCAAAAAAACCAAAAAATAGGTTTTTTGGGTGGCTTACCTGAGAATGTCTCTGCATCATTCTATACAAGATCCGATAAGATGATAGTGTCAGACGGCCGAAATCTAGTCTGTCTCCCAGTAAATGGTACCGACTTGAAAACAAAGTTTGCAGAATTAAACATCAAACATCTTGATGCGAATGGGCCAGAATCATTCGAAGATATTAAAATTATCAGAAGATTAGTTGAGCGGGCAAACATTGGGGTGAGCCAATATTTAAATTTTAAATATCTATTCAGTCCGTTTTTCCAGATGCCCTTTAACTCAATTCCAAAAAAATATAGATATCAGAAAATACTAAGGTTGTTACAATGAGAATTACATCACAAATGGAAAAAGCGATCAATGATCAAATTTCTTATGAAGCATCAGCTATCAATGCATATGTTGCGATGGGATCATGGTGTGAAAGAACTGGATACGATGGAAGTGCAGCATTCTTCTTCGAACAAGCAATTGAGGAAAACACACACATGTTAAAGTTCGTTCATTATCTTAATAATGCTGAAGCCGAAGCTATAATTCCAGCAATAGAAAAACCTCAAGGTAAATTCGATTCACTAGAATCCACTTTTCAAGCTGCCTTAAAGAGTGAAGAGACTGTTACGAAGCTCATCAACGATTTAGTAGAAATTGCTGAAAAAGAAAAAGACCGTGCCACATCCTTGTTCTTACAATGGTTTATAGGCGAACAAGTGGAAGAAGAGAATCTATTTCAAACAATTCTTCAAAAGTTTGAGATATTTGGAAGAGAGAAATTAGCGGTGTATCAAATCGATCAATCCTTGGCATCAATTAGATCTCAGGTTATGACTAAAAAGCAGATCTCTCCGTGATATTACTAGTTCCAAGGTAAACGAAAATGCCGGGAATGTAGATAGGATATCTATGTGAAGATGGGTTCGAGCGTGGCGTTCAATATGAATTGAACCCACATGGATATCACAGCGTATAGGCCAACAACAATTTTCAGCAAACCAACCGAGAGAGAATAGTTGATCAAAATACAGGATCTGTCTTAAACTTAAATTAGTGCACAATACAGAACTAGAGCTAAGACGAATTACAAGATGGAAACCCATGTTAACATCAGCTCAAACCAATCAAATGGAAAATCAGATGAAAAAGGGAGAAAATACCCTGAACTTTGCAAGGTATTTTGCAAATAGAGATATGCAGATTGAGGAATACAGAATCGAAAGAGTATGCCGAAATAAGTATAATCATATTGTGAATAGGTTGACTAGAGATAATTTGATATTCGCCCGCTATAGTCATGGACTTTATCTTAAGAAGGAATATGAGCATAAAAGTCCGTACAACGAGCCCAAAACTTGTTGCACTAATGAAACATCTCCTATTGAAGCGAATGGAAAGTAGCTTATTGGTTGGTGGGATGAACCGCCACGTACAAAAAAGAAGCCGCTCAAGCGAGATTGGTCTAAAGAGGAATGTTTGCTATGCGTTAATTCTAAAGGTCTAATAGAAAAAATATCAGTCTAATATAATAATCCCCATCAAGAAACCATAGAGGTAATATGCAGATTGTTCAGATTTCAGATCTTCATATTGGTGGTCTTTTTAAGCAGAATGCATTTGATGACATTGTCAATGAAATTAATAGTGAGTTAAAGCCAAACGCAATAATCATCTCTGGAGATTTGGTCGACGAAGGAATAATTTATCAGTACGAAAAGGCACAAAAGGAAATTCAAAGATTCGATTGTCCAAACATCATCATCTTGCCCGGAAATCATGACTATAGGCACACTGGATATCTACTATTCAAGAAGTTCTTTCCCTCTACTTCAAGACATGTTTGGGAATTGGACAATGGTAATATCGTTATTTTTACTATAGGAACTGCCCGGCCTGATAGGGATGAGGGTGAAGTAGGACATCAGCAAATATTGTGGATGGAGAAAACGATGAGCAATTATTCAGAAGAGAATGGAGGTAGAAAAAGAGTGAAAATAGTAGCTATGCATCATCACCTCGTTGCAATACCTGATACTGGGTATACTAATCTTGTCGGTGTATTGGATGCAGGTGATATGCTAAGAGCGTGTTTAGAATCTGGAGTTGACCTAGTTGTTTGCGGGCATAAGCATAGGCCTTGGATGTGGAATCTAGGAAGATTACTGATAGCATACGCAGGAACAGCATGTTCATGGAGGTATAGGGGAATCTTCCAAGATACTTATAATGTTATTGATATCGATAAAGATGGCGAAATAAAACTCGAGCTAAAAATAGTCGGACAAAAAGCAAAGGTACCTCTGTCCGAGATAGTCAAGAAGTACAAGTCAGAACAAAGAATGAAAGCCCTATATAAGTAGAGCAAAATCAAATGACCGGGATTTAAGTTTCATATTCATATTGGACATAAGTATAGGAGCCTAATATCCTATTGCTATGAAATAGCATTTTTGTTTAATCAGATAAATACTTTTAAAGCTCGTAGACGTTAAATCCTTGTTCTAAGATGTTTGGAAAAATCAGCGCAATTATCCTCTTAGTTGCAGACGCTCCCAAACTAATAAGCTTTTATAGAGATGTCCTTGAGTTGGAAGTCAAACAAGATTCTGAAGATTGGATAGAATTATCTACAAAGGAAGGATCTACAGTCCTTGCACTATACCCTAAAAGAGACAACAAAAAACCCTCAAATGTCAAACAAGGTTTAGAGGATGGTCGCAATATGCTAATAGGATTTAATGTAAGCGATTTAGACATCGTTTGCAAGGAATTGGAGAAGAGAGGGGTAAACTTTTTCAAGAGACCATCTGAGGAATCATTCGGCAAGCATGCTATAATTGAAGACCCAGAAGGCAATCTCATTTCAATTGCAGAAATGAAACCTAGAGATGAATACACTCAGATATCGTACTATCATGGATTTGCTCCAGAATAATATTGGGGGGTTTGTACCTTTAGGGTTGGATACTTCTAACCAAAATCAAGTCTCTCCTGAGCGCCGCAACAATTTGAGTAAAATAAATTGCGCTCAATCTCGAGCTCGGCAAACGCCAAATATCGAGCTTCTCAAATAAGATGTTCAGTTCGTTCCAACACGTTAACAGGAGGAATCACAATCTGAAAATGTTTCTTGTGTTTCTTGACATCATCAAATCATATGAATCTTCATCAAGTTCAAGCATTCGAACAAATGCGAGGTAGGAACCCATGTTAGAAATAGGCCAATCACTACCATATAAAAGACGATGAGGTTTCCCTACATAATTTAGCAGATCATTTATCTGGCTCACATACCTGGTAGCAGAAGGTAATCCAAAATGTCCAACGACTAGTCCAGAAATATCTGAATAAACATTGGAGTTCTTGTACAAGACTTCTTGGCAATCGGCTATCCAAGGGTTTCCCAGATGACACATGACTATCCTCAATTCTGGATTGTCTACTGCAATGTCATCAACATTCAATGGATGGGCATACCTCAGTTTAGCCGTGCTTGAATAAGCATCTCCAGTATGAATCATGACAGGAACTCTATATTCCATACAAATATCATACACTTTCTGATACCTCTTATCGTAAGGATAATAGTGCTCATATCCACAATACAACTTTATGCCTTTGATAAGACGATCTTTGAGCCAGATTCTGTATTGTTTTAAATCTTCCTCAATATGATTGTCAATCGTAAAGCCAGCCACAATTCCGATTCTACTTCTTATATCTTCATTCTTGTTAACGATATCAATGATTTGCGAGGTAGAGGGCCTGTTTGCATCGACTATGTAAGATGAGATCACTATCGAGTAATCAACATTGTTTCTATTCATAGATTGTATTAGTGTGTCTAGTCTATTCTCAAGTAACGTGAATTTGTTTTTTTCTTGTGAACTTATTTTATCATACTTATTTAGGTGAACGTGACAATCTATGATAGTCATAAATGTCTCTAACTCTAGTATCGAAATAGAGGATTCAACCATTCAATGAAACTGGCACAATTACGTGAACGTGGTTCTAAATAGTTTGGAAGTATTTTAATAAACTTAAACCCATTAGCCAGCTCAAATGATAAAACTGGGTCATTTAATTCTCCATTGATCACTTTATCAGCATACTCAGAAGCAGACATTTTGTCTGCATAATCATGGGAGTTAAATAATCTCCATCCACTTATCATTCTTTTCATTAGAACTAATTCCTTTCTCGCGCCATAGAGCATACTCCCAATGCCTTCGTGTCCATATGCCGGGCGTGTTGATATATCAGCTCCATACGGGCTATCTCCATTTGGATTACAGTCAGTAAACATACCGTTTGAGATGGTTCCCTTCCACGTATGCTCCCCACCATCTTCTCCAATAGCTATAAATTGGCCCAAATCTACCCAAGTCACCCCTAGTAGCCTACCCAAGTCACCTGGAGGTGGCTTTTCAGTTCATCCGGATGCCAGATATTGACATATCGAGCTAATATTGGAAATGATTCCTTCTGCAATTTCACTATTTCTTCAATATCATCTGGTCGAGTATTTCTAATTATCAAGTGAACGTTGTGATCTTTGCTCATAATTGTTATTTTCTGGGATCTTGCAGGATATATTACTATATGATAAGTTTTATGAATACAATATTGAGTGTATGAATACATCTGTCAGGTATGTCTGAACGTTTTCTAAGTATCTATAAAAGATGATCGAATAAAAATAATGATAAGAGTAATTCTGACGCCTCTAATGAAACGATTATCACAAGCTAAATCTAGGATGAAGGTCAGAGTTCGTCTAATCTTGAACAAAAGTCTGTAACCCGGAACCTATCCACGCTCATTCGTGACTAGAACATGATGAACTTTAGATGAAGAGTCCTTTTTTTAGAGTAGGAATAACCTTAAATCGCAATATATTAGAACATTTCAAAAGATCTCCCCAATGAATTTATCTAGCGTACATAACTAAGGTATAAGATGAAAATTGATAAGAAATTTGCATTAACCGTGACTATTAGTATCTTTGTGACAATTTTAGTTTATATAGGGATAGTTACCTCACTCGAAAGGCCTACCCTTTATAGAACGCCAATATCAAAGGAGAATGCCATCTCAGTTGTGATCGATAATAGGAATCTAATCTACTCTGAACGCCGAGATTTTGTTACAGAATTTGTGTACATAAAAGGAAATGGGTTATTCTACGAATCAAAAGTCGATTCCAATTATGTAGGCCGATATTTAGGCAATTCTCACCCGACAATAAACAATGCCAATTATTTTGTGTGGAAGGTAACAGATAAGAAGAATAATTTCACATATTTCGTTGATAATTTGAATGGCGAAATAGTCTCTGAAATTAGTCAATGATTGGCTAAATGTTTGCCTTGACCTACTAAATATCTGACCTCCGGAAATCTTACGATTAAATAACATTGCTAATGAATCTAGGTGACTAGTTACTTGTAGCCAAGATAACTACAAGTAAGCTGCATTGAACACCACAGGCGACCAGTAACAAGTAGATAACAGCTTGACTTGATAGGCTAATTCAAATTATCTTGTATCGCTCAGCTATCTTAATCACTTCTATGTGGATTTCTTCCTTTGACTTGTTGTTTGCATCAACTATCTTCCAACCGTAGGCGTCGGCATATTTGAGAAAGTAGTTTCTCACCTTTCTAAGATAATTTTTATCTTGTTCATTGATGTCTGGATTCGAATTTCTGGACATAGATTCCTCTACAGATATATCCAATATTATAATTAGATTAGCTTGTGGCATCTCTCCGTCGAGAGATTCAAGCCATTCATGTCTGGTAATTCCATCAGCTAGTCCATAAATAATATTACTTTGATAGTAGCGATTCATAACTGTGATCGTTCCCTCATCAAGTAATCTCTCAATGACAGGCTTCTCTTCATATCTATTTAGTGTAAATAAAACATGTAACGCATGTGGATTGTATAGTGTCTGGCCTTTTAGGTGTCTATGGATTTCGATTCCACTAAAGGTACTATAATTGGGAAAATTCATTTGCACTGCATTAAAGCTTGTCGCGGAACTAATATAATCCACGAGTAGCTTTGATTGCGTTGTTTTCCCCGATTTATCTATTCCCTCTAGGACTATGATCTTACCATTTGGCATAAATTTTCAACTTTTCTCTTTTGTGTTGTTCCGAATATTTATTTCAATACAACCACCACTCCAGTCATCAGGAGACCAGATCTTGACTTTACCAAATAATTCTTTGATTTATCCCAATAATTAATTAGAATCCTTTACAGCACTTGTCATTTCCTATTTTCATAAGCTATGTGTTTTTTTCATACAATGGAATGGATGAAGATCGGTGGTCGAGAAAGGTTTTTCATATTTCCAACAGCTGAACATCCAAGGAGATGGCATACTAACAATAAATCAGGTAATTTATTTTCCATTTTTCCTCCCCCCATCATGTACGCATTGCGATACCACATTTAAGCGACAATCTTTCCATTTAGCCTATCAATCTCGTACACTAGAAGGCTGAAGGTTTCTTTGTATCTTGATTGAACTTTTTTTCTATTCTGGCCTTTAGAAACAATTTGAATTTGTAATTTTGGCTTGTGGTCTGAAGTGTATCCCCTGGGGTGCGTTTTTACATACATTGATTGTGGTAGGTTTGAATCGTTTATCTTAAAGAGGATGGGAGTGAGGACAGATTCACCTACTCCTACTACTTCATGAGTGGTTTCGATGACATGGAATCTTGTACTAATTTGTTTTTGAAGAATTGGGATTACAAAAGCTGAAAAGATCCCTTCCAATTCCATGGGAACCCCTGGCAAGCAAAAAATCCTTCTGCTAGATCGCTGTCTTGACTTTATTTCTATCAGAACTGCCGGAGCGATACCCACTATATTTTGAATAGGTATGGAACCTTTAGGCATCATTGCCATTTTTAATCGAAATTCATTTAACTGATACTTGATAGAAAGTCTTTCATAGCTCTTTCTCATCATATCCAAGGCCTTTTCACTCAATTCAAGCTTACATCCTAATGCAGAAGAGACACCTTCCAATGTTTTATCGTCGGGAGTCGGACCTAAACCTCCTGATATTACTAAGCAATCTATTCCTCTTTCTAGAGATTCGTTTATTGCTGATGATATCTCACAAATGTCATCACCCACTATCGTAACCCTATTTACAAATCCTCCAATTCCTGTAATCTTTTTTGAGAGCCACTCTGAGTTGGTATTTAAAACTAATCCTGTAAGTAACTCATCTCCTATACACAATATCTCGATAATTTGGGTAACAATTCATCACCGAGATGGAGTAACCAATATCAGTATATGAATTTTAGAGGTATATTTTTCTTCCACAGTTTGGCCTTCAGATTTCTCTCACAACCCTCCATACTCGTTGGTCGTTTCAAAATGTGGTAATACTTAATTATAAGCTGGGGGAATTATTGAGCAGCAACAATATTTGTTCAACAGCCTTTGGGTAAACTCCAAGGGCCAAAACAATACAGAAGGAGAGAAAGGTGCTTCCTTCTCTTTTATCCTGCTATATAAGTAAGTATTTTGCGACCAAAAAAGCTTTTAAATTCTGACGACTACTCCATTTTCCTTGAGATATTGCTTCACTGAATTGACAGTAGCTTTTTCATAATGAAAAATTGAGGCAGCTAACGCAGCTTCTACATCAGTCTTTCGAAATACTTCCAGTATATGCTCTTGTGATCCGCATCCACCAGAAGCTATAATTGGAATCCGAACTGTTCTACTGATAGTTCGAATCAATTCAAGATCATATCCATTTTCAGTCCCATCCTTATCAATGCTTGTTAACAGGATTTCTCCAGCTCCGAGTTTCTCTACTTTCTTAGCCCATTCTATTGCTTCAATGCCAGTACCTTCACGGCCACCAAATATTCTTACTTCAAACCAGTAACCTTTCTTTTCCGTTGAGTGGTCCACGTGATGCCGTTTTACGTCTACAGCCACAACAACACATTGCTTACCAAAGAGATTCATTAATTGAGACACAAGTTCAGGATTCTTTACTGCCGCGGTATTGATTGAGACTTTGTCTGCCCCACTCAATAAAATCTCTCTTGCATCGCGAATATTCCTGATACCACCTCCTACGGTAAATGGTATGTTGATAGCCCTTGCTACTTCCTTGATGACAGTTTTTAAGGCTTCTCTACCTTCATGGGAAGCATTGATATCAAGAAAGACGATCTCATCTGCTCCTTCATGAGTATACTTCTTTGCAAAAAACACCGGGTCACCAGCGATTTTCACATCAGAGAAATTTACACCCTTGACAACGTTACCGGCATCAACGTCCAAGCAAGGAATTATCCTTTTTGCAAGTGTCATATTTTTTACGCTAGGGCTCTCGCATGCGCGATACTTATCTTTCTATCATAGAGTGCTTTGCCTAAAATTACTGAAGAACACCCGGCTGTTCGTGCTCGTAAGATATCTTCCAAGCTGGAAACTCCTCCACTTGCAATTATTTTTATGCCGGGAAACGCAGAAGCATGTTGTAAACTTGAAAAGTCTGGACCGGAAAGAGTACCATCTTTTTCAACGCTTGTCAGCAGAAACTCTGAAATACCAGCCGCTTGAAAATCATAAATAGCGTTTTGAATCGAAAAATTCGTCTTTTCTCTCCAACCATTTACTACTACCGTTCTTTCTCGATGATCTACTGCAAGTACAATCCTTTCTTTCTTTTTCTTGATCATCTTTCCTATAAGATCTGGTTCCTGAAAAGCGATCGTACCCAGAACAATCTTGTTCACATTTTTCAGCATTTCATTAATAATCTCAACTGATCTTATTCCTCCGGCGGCCTGTACCGGTATCTGGATAGATGCTGCTATTTTATATATCATTTTCCGATTGTTATTTCCCGTCTGTAAAGCTGCATCTAAATCAACTATGTGTAACATTTCTGCTCCCTCAGCAGCCCACTTCTCAGCCACTTCTACAGGATCGTCGCTGTAGATGGTCTTACTGTCAGGATCTCCTTTCACTAATCTTACAACTTTCCCATCCAACAGATCAATTGCAGGAATGACCATCATTTACTTTTATTGCACACTCCAATGAAATTCTTAATTATCTTCTCACCTATTGCTCCTGATTTTTCTGGATGGAATTGGGTCCCAAAGAGATTGTCCTTCTCTATAACTACAGGAAATTTAGTCCCATACTCAGTGCTTGCCATAGTGATCTCCTTTTCAGGTGATACGATTCTATATGAATGAACAAAATATACCCATGATCCGTCTTGTACGCCGCTGAGTAATTTGCCGCTTTTGTTAACAATAATCAGATTGTTCCAACCAATATGTGGAACCTTTACTTGTTTATTGTCAAGCATCTGTACGTAACCTTCTAACAATTTGAGTCCATCCAGCTTCCCTTCTTCACTTTCCTCCAGGAACATTTCCATTCCTAAGCATATGCCTAGAATTGGTGTTCCCCTTGTAGATGCTCTTTCTAGTGTTCTTTTGAAGGGTTCAAGAGACACTATAGCAGGATCGAAATTCCCTACTCCTGGAAGTACCAGACCATCGAATTCATCCAAAGTGTCCATGTCTCTTATTATTGATACTTCTTTAGCTCCATTTTTCCTCATAGAGGATTCTAAACTAAATAGATTCCCAGCACCGTAGTCGAAAATAGCCACTTTGGCCATTACATCTCTCCTTTGGTACTGGCAACACCCGTACTCCTAGGATCATAATTTATAGCCATACGAAATGCGATCGCAAATGCTTTCATCGCTGATTCAACCTTGTGATGATCATTTTCCCCATACTTAACATCAATATGAACACATGCATTAAGGTTCTCTGCAAGCGATCTTACAAAATGTTCTATGTCTTCTTTGTCAATTCCCTCAATCTTATTGTTGATTAGAGACAACGAAATTTTGCTATATTGCCGCCTAACAAGGTCAATTGAAGCGATCGTCAAAGAATCGTCCATCGGGACAATCGCATAACCAAACCTAATAATATGCCTCCTGTCGTTCAGCGCCTTGTCTAGAGCACGGGAAAGAGAGATAGCAGTGTCCTCGATCAAGTGGTGTACAATATTATCATTTGAGTTAGCTAGTACATTGATATTAACCATACTGTGTTTTGCTAGAGAATCTATTAAGTGATTAATAAAGGGCAATCCAGTTGAGATATTCGCTTTTCCTGATCCGTCAAGATTGATTGTAACTTTGATATTTGTCTCTTTAGTGGAGCGAGTAGTTTCACCAATCCTTTCATGCTTACCCTCTTCAATCAAATGCAATCAAGTATTCACATTACTTTATTTAATACATTTGGCAGTTTATTGACGCTTCTTAATACTAACTCTGCACCATTCTGCTTAAGAGCTTTCCTAGTTTCCATGGGTTTAGCGCTCGATCCATATACTCCAATAAATTCAACATCTAACCCCATCTCCGCTTTCGCCTTTTCTACCATAATTATATCCTCTACAGAATCACCTACGTATATAGCATGCTTTGTGAGCATTCGTTTCATGGCTTTTCTAATTCCATAAGGATTAGGCTTCGCATTTTTCCTTGGTTCGTCTTCTAAGAATATGCATGCTTCTTTGTTAAAAGTTGATAATATCCCTTGAAGAGAGTACTCAAAGGCTAATTTACTTCTTCCTGAAACAACCCCAATACCCTTGTTGAATCGATTTAACAGGAATCTTGCGGTACCCTTGGTAATCACAACCTTTTCATTATCGATTAGACCGTCACCAAAATAGTATTTAGGATAAATACCGTATCTTTGTTTAAATAATTCTTCTCCGTAAAAAACTTCGTCAAACACAGTTGTTACAATACTCCTCCCGACAGGTCCAGGATAACTTAACTTGCGTTTTATTTTCTCTACTATAGCTCTAGAATAGAGTGTTGATAGATACCTTTCCACAGAAATTATGCCTCTTGCATCAACCTTATTGGTGGCGCCAAAGAGGAGGCTTTCCAACTCTTTTGTGCTTGTGATCCGACTCACAAGTGAAGTGAGAATCAGGGCGTAAGTAGTATCAGTATCATTATTAAAACCACCAGTTCGACGCATTTTAAGAAGGATACTGTCTGATACTGGCTGGAGAGTCTTGGACATGTCTAATATGTCGAGAACATGTTTGACCGTTTTTTTGATAGCAAGATTGTACGAAAGTTGAGTGTCTATCAGAACTCCGTCCACATCAAAGAGGATGCCATCTATATTCTTCTTGTGGAACTTGGATTCCCTCCACTAAAGAAAGAAAATTTGTGAGTGAGACAATTTCATCCATCCTTTGACGTGATGTTTTTCATCGAGCTGATGAATTTATCATTCATTTCTTCAGTACCCACTGTAACTCTAAAGCACCCTCTATATCCATAGAAATCACCTAAAGCCTTAATCGATATCAATTCATGACTAAGCTCTTCTTGAATTGAGTCGTATAAATCAAAAGATTCAAAAAAGACAAAATTTGCATCCGATTGAAAAGGTTTAATTCCTTGCATTTTACTAAGGATAAGAAACATTTTGTCTCTTTGTCGTCTGATTAATTGAACTATCTCCAAAAAGTACTGATAAGAGGATAAAGCAGATGTGGCTACCCTTAGCGACAAGCTATTTATTGGATAGGGGGATTGAATATGTGTTCTAAAAATCTCTGCCAAATTCTCTTGGGAAATTAGATACCCTATCCTGGCACCGGCTAATCCAAACGCTTTTGACATAGTCCGAAGAACAACCAAATTATCATATTTAGTTACAAATTGAGATAAACTATAATTCCCAAATTCTACATACGCTTCATCAACTATTATCAATTTGTCATTTAGTGATTCAACAATGTATAGCATGGTCTCTTTGTCAAACTGATTTCCTGTAGGGTTATTTGGTGAACAAATATATACAATATTCGATTTTTTTGCACTGTTCATAAAGCTTGATAACGGAATGCTATTATCCATTTCATTTAAAGGAATACTTTCAATCGAGATGTCATGCAATTTACATCGGTTTATGAAATATGAGAAAGTGGGTTCGACGATAGTGACATTTGCTCGTTTTCCTAACGTCGATAACAAAGATTCTATGATTTGATCCGAACCGTTGCTAACAGCCATATGCTTCTTGTTTATATTCAAATACTGTGATAATTCCTCATAGAACTTTTCTAACTCCTCTGCGGGATAATATCTCAAGTCAGTCATGGAGGCCGCTTTAGACACAATATCATTAAGGAACTGTGAAGATAAAGCAAGATTCTCATTTGCATCCATTTTTATAACACTCTCATTAGTTGTAGGCTTGATATATGCATCAAGTCTGGACAATTCCAGCAGTCTATTTGAGAGCCATTCTGATGTCATTTCAAAAACCTTCCTTCTACTGCTTTGTAATGATTAAATAATCCCTCTGCAGTCGTGATTTCCCTAACACAAGATACAATCTTTTTTAGATCGTTTCCGTTTAATTCAACATAACTTATCATCTTTAGAAAGTCCAAGACAGATAATCCAGCCCGAGACTTAGCAAATCCCAGAGTAGGTAACACATGATTTGAACCCAGACAGTAGTCACTAGCTGCAGATGGGGTGTACGTTCCTATAAGGATGAGGCCTGCGGATCTTATTTTTTTAACTACCGAACTCGCGTTTACAGTCATTACTTCCAAATGTTCAGGAGCGAATTCATTTATGAAATCGATAGCATCAGATTCTCGTTTGCATATTGCAACAAAACCATTCTTACCAAGACTTTGCGTAATTATATCGCGTCTTAGGACACCCTCTTTGCTTCTAATCAGCATATTGATCTCATCCTTAACTCGCATTGCCAGACGTCTCGATGTCGTAACCACACCACAAAGCGTATCGTTACTATGCTCAGATTGAGAGATCAAATCAAGGGCCACGAGTCTGGGATGCGATTTTGAATCAGCATATACTAACAATTCTGTAGGACCAGCGACCATATCAATTGCAACCCTGTCGGAAACCATATTTTTTGCAGCGGTCACAAAAATACCGCCAGGTCCCACAATCTTGTCAACCTTCCTAATACTTTCTGTTCCGAAGGCTAGTGCGGCTATCCCCTGAGCTCCTCCAAGCTTGTAAACTTCTTGTACTTTGCAGATATCAGCAGCCACTAGGGTCAGAGGATCAATACTTCCATCCTTCCGAGGCGGACTGATCACAACTAATCTCTTAACTCTGGCCACATTAGCTGGAGTACAGCACATTAACAAGGTACTAGGATATCTAGCTCTTCCTCCAGGTACATAGCAACCAACGCTCTCTATAGGTCTAAATAGTCTTGTTATTTTCATTCGGTCAAATCGTGATTCAATGCCATTCAGGTGATCAAGCAGAATTGATTCGAACTTGATCAATCTCTTTCGCATTGCATGTATCGATCTCAACTGCAAAGAGGTAACGTTTTTGAAAGCTGTTCTAAATTCGTCATCAGACACTCTAAGAGTTTTCAGTTCGACGCCTTCGAACTCTTGACTATACTTAAGGAGAGCGCGATCCCCCGACTTTTCTACCGACTTTATGATAGCGTTTGTTTTTTTTAAGATGTTATCTGATAATGTTACATGTGCCTTCCTAAATTTTGCAACATCTAACTGCACATTTTTTACATCAACAATTCTCAATACCATTTAGTTCACTACTATTCTCGAACAATCTATGTGCAGTTAAAGGGGAATGATACAGGAATATATCTTGTACGCCGATGCGCCACATAGTCTTGTGTGAATAGAATTTAGACGCCCTGACTGGATTCTACCTTTCTGTCATATAACGAAACTCCATCATGTTGTGATCTTCTCCTAACGGGTCTTCTCCTAACATGGTAGTATTGGTATATTCTTAGCAAAATGAAATTTCAATGATCCTTTCGAATGCCTATAATTAGATTGATTAATGGTGTGTTACAACAATCAACACGTCTTCTAAATGCAGTCATCGCATCTGTCATCATCGTTGACATGATTTGTTTCATCGAAAATGAAAGAGAACTGTAGAGGCAACATGAAAGATAACATCGAAATAATCCAAGTTCATAGGAACACAAAAATGGATCAAATCAGATTATCAAAGTAGTATTATGAACAGTTTAGTTCAATTTAATGGACAGCGACTATCAAAATCCAAGTCCTGTAAGGATTATCATTTTGAGGATTTTTTTATGCACCGATCTAAATCTTGTCTTGCTAAGATATGACTGTACTAGTCAGAAGAGATGACGAATTCACTAATATACTCAAACTGAATCTAAGATCTAGATACAGCCAGAAAAGGCGTTCTGAAGATGAAGTGCATGTTTCAGATATTATTCCTTCATCCTGTATAAGAAAACAGTATTATTCGCGTAAATTCCCAGAGATTGATACGATATCTGATGAATCTATATATCATTACATCAGAGGAGAATCTAGCGAATTCGTCATAACTCAGCTCGCAGATATAGGCGTCTCCCAAGCGAATCTTGAATTTGACGGAATACTTGCGCATCCGGATATCATGTCTGACGATTCTGTTGTTGAACTTAAAGACACATTGAACTTCGGTAGACTGAATATTAGCGATGAAAAGTTCAGATCATATCTGCGACAATTGTTATATTATCTAGTAATAACAGGCGTTGAACGAGGAGTCATTTCCATTAGGTATAACACGAAAGAACTGAGGTGGGTAAAGAGTGATTCGAATGGGGATTATTTTCTTCAGCCTCATGATGCGAAAGGCCCATTTATAGAAAGTTGGAGCGTTCATCTGCCAAAAGATGATATTGTTAGGGAATTATTAAAGAACGAAATGGTTAGAAGAAAAAAACTATTCAGGCAAGCACTTGAGCATTCCGATGTGTCTATCCTTCCTAGACTTTCTCAGGCCAAAAGGAATATGAAATGCCCCAAATGCAATTTCTATAATAGATGTATGAACGAAGATGATGAAACTACAGAAGCTCATGAAATGGCTAATGAATTAGACATTATGGACATCTCTGGGGTAATAAATTTTAGACCTTTTCAAAGTGAGCAATAGATTCTACTATTTCGAGTGGAACTAGAGTATCAAATTCAAATTAAATTATCAGGAATTTTTGCAATTCTGTTATTCCATTAGTTTTTTCTGCTCTTATCTTTTTCTAGTCATGTTAAAGTTTACACCGACAATCCGTTGGACCCGTTTGCATCTTTTTAAAAGGAGGAGTTATGCTGTTCAATGGATCCTATTTATCAGGTGAGGTGATATCGCATCTATTACACGTTGTAAACGGGATATTAGAATACCTATCACACTAATCTATAATCATTAATTATTTTACAAATGGTCATCAATATTGATCACGTCAAGCTGGAGAATTTGTCTTGGTTCACTTACTACAAGACCTTGAGCTCTCTTCCGTAATAGTGGAAGTATTTTGATAAATTCCTTTTTGTCTATTATCGTGCTAACGCTATACCATCCACTTTCACTTAAATTGCTTATTGTAGGCCTCTTGAGAGCGGGAAGTCCTTCAAGAATAGAACTAATATTTTCTTCTTTAACATTCATAAAAATGTGAACTTTTTTTCTCGCTTCAACTACTCCCTTCAATAGAGCGAGCATATCTGCAATCTTTTCTCTCTTACGTATGTTCATTAATGACCTCTTATTTGCAATTAATATTGCAGACGACTCCATCACAGTATCTATAATCTTAAGATTGTTTTGCATTATGGTCGTTCCTGTTTCAGTAATATCAAAGATCGCATCAACATCTTCTGGTGGCTTAGCTTCTGTCGCGCCAAAAGAAAGGAATATCTGCACATTATTGTTTGTACCTATACGCAACCATGGGGTAATAATCTGGGGATCAGAATCGCCAAAATACTTAGTGTATGCACTATTGGATTTTATATGTGAAGAAGTGGTTGTAAGATATTCAGACGAGATCCTCAAAGTCTTCTTCTTCTCCGCGAATTCTGTGATCAGTTCCGATAAGTTATTGACCGGAAAAATCTTAGGTACTGCAATGACCTGGCTAACACGCCCATACTCCAAATCAAGTAACTGAGAAACAAATGCATTAGCTTCTCTGACCCAATCCTTACCAGTTATCCCGACATCGTAGAAACCTTCTTGAACATAGGTGGGAATTTCTTGCGGGCGTAGTATTTTCACTTCGATATCTGGATCACTGAGTTTGATGCGATATGTTCGTCCATGACCACTAACAGTCTGCCATGCTTGTTCGAGCACTCTAAATGTCGCCTCTTCAATACTGCCTTTTGGAATTGCAAACTTAACTATAGACATGGCTAAACGCTTGAGAGATGCCAGATCCTTTGTATATATCTAATCATTGATTTGACCATCTTGACTAAATTTAATCATCAATTCCTTTGCTCTAGATAGATTGACTTTGTCTTCCTTGACAAGGTGTTCTGATATAATGTCTATCAGATCGCCTCTTGCCCCCGCCATAAAAGCAATATTTCTTGAATGTAGTTTCATATGCCCTTTTTGGATCCCTTCAGAGGCCAATGCGAGTAGCGCTGCAAAATTCTGAGCTAGACCCACAGATGCGATTACAATCGCAAGTTCTTGGGAAGAATTAACTTTTAGAATCTTTAAACTCGTCGCAGCCATCTGATGTACCCTTGTCACTCCACCAACTATCCCTACAGCCATAGGCAGTTCCAATTCACCAACAAGATCACCATTTTCATCTCTACACCAATTTGACAATGACTTGTAACGACCTCCTCTACCAGCATAAGCGTGAGCCGCAGCCTCAATAGCACGGAAGTCCTGCCCGGTCGCCAGTGCTACAGCATCAATGCCGTTCATGATACCTTTGTTGTGAGTAACAGCTCTGTTGACATCTGAATAGGCAAGAGCATATGCATATAGGATTCGTTCGACAGTAATATCTCCACCAATTTGATTTTTTGGAAAAGTGCCTCTACATCTAACTAGTCTTCGCACCGAATAGTTTGAAAGGATCTTCAATATCGTCCTGCACCCAGTAATACTCTCGATGGCTTGTCCGACCACTTCGCATATCGTATTCACTACGTTAGCACCCATCGCATCATGAGTGTTGATTATAAGTTCTACGATGATCATGGTGCCCATCCCTAGCTGGCTCTCGTCCTCGACGGCTCTGACTTCTATTTCTTTCACTTTTGACGATCTAGCCCTGGAAGTGGCAATCCTACACAATTCATCTTTATTTTCGAGAATCTCTCTTGAAATTGCCTCATGAGGCTTCTCATCGGGAATTACTTGAATTTGACCAATCATTAGGGAATCATCTGCTTCACCGTGAAATCCGCCAGTGAGTTTGGCTATTTTTGCCGCTTTACTTGTTGCGGCAATCACAGATGGTTCTTCTATTGCCATAGGGATGAGATACTCAATATCATTAATCAAAAAGTTTGTCGCAATTCCCAGAGGGACGGAAAATACTCCTATCGCATTTTCTATCATTCTATTCACATTATCAAAACCCAAGCTGTGCGCTGAATCCTTCAGAAATTTGACGTCCATGTCCCCAAGAGAAGTATTTTTCTTAATTAGATCTAGTCTATTAGTCAGACTCAATTCTCGGAACTTAGTTCCTGCAGCGACGTCCAATTCCAATGATCTTCTTCCAATACGACAGGCTGCCTATTTAGGTGTAACCTGTGGGGGTAGAGGAAATGGAATAACGGGCGCCGCGCCGCACCAGGAGCCAAAACTTTAAAGTCATTACCTTCAACTAAACTTGAGAAATTTGTCTTTAATCTGTGCTGCCAAATTCCAAATGTTACAACATTATATTCTCTTAACCGGCTTCGTAGCATTGGCATTATTCATATTTATCGGAATTTCCTCTGATATTGTACACGGAGAGGGAGATGAGACGATCTCTGAACTAAATGAGACTACTGCGTCCTATCTTGTGAATACCAAAACCTTGGAGATAGGTAATGCGTCGTATCAGATCAGATATCAGATCAGTGGAGACAATCAATTGAAGACAATCTGGGTCCAAAGAGATAATATAACACTGGCTGCAGAAATCTCGGCAGTCTCTGACGGGGAATTAACTATCGAGCTTCCAAGAGATGTTATAGACTCTAAAAGGCAATCGAACGCGGACGATGTTTATGCCATATTTATTGATGGACAGTTCACACCATATGATGAAATCATGAACAACACTCAAGCAAGGGTATTACGTATAGAATTCGGTAACGGATCTGAGCAGATAGAGATTACCGGGACACACATTGTCCCAGAATTTGGTCCCCTTGCTGCATTAGTTCTTGCGATATCATTAGCTTCTGTGGTCGTAGTAACGAGGATCAAGAACGTTAAGGGCTTTAATGACTTGTTCAGATCAAAATGAAAATCAAATGAAGCCGCCAGGAATGATCATATCTAATTCGATTTCGTTTTGCGGGTAATACAAGAGCTTGGAGGAAAGAAGTAAAACTATCTTAATTGACAGTTCCTCTTACTGCATTTACATTTATTGTCTCAATAGTAGCTTTAATAGTATTGGTGGCTGATGGGTAACAGGCTTACTAACATCTTAGGCTTGGATCGGATCTCCGTAGTGACATACCTTTGATCACTCCCTCACACTTTTATTTTTTCAGTTGAAATAGAATTTGTCGTATTTAAACTATGTGGCGAGTACTGATTATTACATTTAACTGAGTTAGAGCCGATATTTTTTATGATCTTGCTTATTAATGGTCTCATTTGAGTGGTACGGATACGTTTTCCATATGGTATTTACAAACTAATTTGGATATTTTACAAAATACATAACAAACCAAGAAAAAAGTGTATATATGCAAAATATATGCTTATTTCTATATTCTTGCAAGAAATACTCAGAGCTGAAAACCTGAAAAAATACTTTCGCATGTCAAAGGGTTTAATGAGCGCGATGAGAACCGACTCTGTTTCTCTCGTGAAGGCAGTTGATGGCATATCATTAAGACTAGATGAAAGTCAGGTCTATGTTATTGCAGGTGAATCAGGTTCAGGAAAATCAACACTTGCGAGACTGCTTTTGCGAGCAATAGAACCAGACGAAGGTCGAATAATATTCAAGGGTGATGACATCACAAGAAAGAAGGATGCAGATCTCAAGGAGTTTAGAAGAAGTGTCCAAATGGTACACCAAGATGCGTACACATCACTCGATCCCAGAATGAAAATCCTTGATATCGTAATGGAGCCAATTACTATCCATGAAAAGGGCAACTCAAGAAGGGAGAAGCAAGAGAAGGTATACAAGGCATTGGAGGATGTCAAGCTTGAGCCTGCCGTTGAGCTATCCAGCAATTATCCATATTCTCTTTCTGGTGGTCAGCGACAAAGAGTCGCGCTAGCAAGAGCCCTAGTTCTGAGACCCGCTGTTATAATTGCAGACGAACCTGTATCGATGCTAGACGTGTCGGTCCGAGCAGGGATATTAGAGCTAATGAAGGATCTTAAACACAGATTCAGAATATCATATATGTATATCACACATGATCTTAGTACATCCCGATACATCGGAGACAAGATTGCTATCATATACGCCGGGAAGGTAGTGGAGATGGGCAAGGTTGATACTGTTTTACTTGATCCTCTGCATCCGTATACCCAAGCTCTTATCGATGCCGTATCCGAACCAAATCCTACAAACTTGCAAAAAACAAGATCTATTCGTATACGTGAAGGGGAGAAAATATTTAGCGGAGGATGTAATTTTTATTTTAGATGTCTTTATTCAATGGATAAATGCAAAAAAGAACCATGTCTTAGAAATCCCCGTAAAGCCAATCAGTTTGAGAGTAGTGGGGATCATTTTGTCTCATGTTTTTTATATGACTAACTTATTTACGAACTAAGGCGTTTGTCGTTGTAATTGTCACTGTGTGTCAGCGTCATGGATTTGACTGTAAGCTTGGGCTTACCTTTTTGCCAGGATTATATCTTACAACGCGAGAAATACCATCTTTAGGATAGACGCCATAAACAAGACTTGCCCTAGCCACGGTAGAATCTTTAAGAGTGACCAGTATAATCTGGTTGTCAATTGATCGTCTTAAGAGAACACCTAGTAATCTCTCCGTATTCTGTGCATCTAGATGAGCATCAACTTCATCCATGAGATAGAAGGGAGAGGGCTTTAGTGACTGTAATGCTAACAGAAATATTGTTGCGGCCATCGTTTTTTCTCCTCCCGAAAGCGACGTAGATTCCCGCCTAGGTTTGTCGGGAAACTGTACTACTAGCATGATACCACTTGTTTCTTCAGCGGGGTTTTCAATTTCGAGCCAAGCTGATCCACCACCAGTCACTTCGGCAAATGTCTGTCTGATGTTCTGGTCCACCTTGGAAAATGCATCATCAAATACTTTGCCTCTTTCTTTAGCTATCTCCTCTATGAATTCGACAATCGAGTTACGTTCGATTTCAAGTTCATTTCTTCGTTCAGACATACTTCGATAACCCTCAACTATTTCAGAATACACGTCCTTAGCGCGTAAGTTAACCCTGTTTCTTATAGAATCATACTCAACATTTAAGTTCTCCAATATTATGTCTACGTTTAGGTCTTGTGGCATTTCTTCATAATTTAGTGACCTAAGCTCAGCTTTTAGCTCTTCGTATTTAATACTTAGCTGTTCGATATCCCTTTTGTAGATGGCAATATCGCGGTCCAGAGTAGAATATTCCCTTGACAATTTGCGTTCATTGTCCCGAATCACCTTTATTTTTTGTTCGTACTCAGAAATTATCCCATAAGACTTCCCAGTTGAATCAATAATGTCCTGTTCCTTCTGTCTAAGTGTCAAGATTTCAGAATCCACAATAGTTAGATTCTTTCGCAGATCATTTGATTCGGTACGCTGTTGTTGCAGTTCATCTAGAAGTTGTACCTCCTCTTCAAAGAGCTCCTTAACCTTTTGTTGAATTGCTTGCACCATTGATTTGATAGGTGTGGATTCAGTAATCTTTTCTCTAAGTTCTAAATCGGTTTTCTCAATAGTCCTCATGATATTACTTTTTTCACTTTGCAAGTTTGCAAATTCTCCACTTCCATGCAGCTTGTCTATCCTTTCTGACAGTATCATTAACTTACTCATTAGGGATTTGGACTGAGATAGACGAGCATCAAACACCATTTGCATATTATCAGTACTTTCCCGCTTTTCTCGAAGTGATATGGCTTCATTGATTCTTGTCTTTAACAATTCTTTCACTGAAGAGATCGACTCCGTTACGGAAGTAATTCTTTCGTGTAAACTTGTGATATTTGTTTCAGCTTTAAATTCCAATTGCTCTAATTTCGCCAGATCGTTTGTAAGTCCTTCAAGGTTTGATTTTTTCGATTTTACATAAGAATTGAGATGTCTTGTGGAGGACTCTAACTTTCTCAAAATCTCAGCAGTTAGAGCAGTTTTACTCAAGTCAAAGATTTTCGTTCCGAAATCAATCGATACTTGTATGCCACTTGGTTCGAAGGATATCCCTGACAAGGATACAGATTTGAACCCTCTCCTTGCTAATTCGTAACCAGTTGATGATGTGCGAACAAGTACTATATCCCGAAATAGGAACGTCACTAATTGCGAATACCCAGAACTCACGAACCTGTCTAAACTTCCCAATATGCCAACAGAGTCGGTTTCGTAAAGCCTCTCTATTTCAGAATCGGTAGTATAATAATTCAAGATATCAAGAGGAATTATTTTAAATCTGGGTAACTTTTTCTTCATTGAATACCTGAGAAGTGCGATCATAGATTTTATGTCGGATACTACAATTGCCCTCATCCAATCTGATGCAGCAGCTAGAATAGCCCTCTCATATACCCTCTCGAACTCTATCAAGTCTTGAACTAATCCCACTATTCCTAGGTACTTGGAGGCTTTTAGTAAACTTGAAGTAGCAAAGTACTCTGTATTCGGATTCATGATGACTTGGTTAAAATCGTCAAACTTTTGCGATATGGCATCTTGTGCAATAACTACAAGTCGTGATGAGGCAGAGAGATCTTGCTCAACACGTTTCTTTGTATCCAAAAGCCATTCTGCAGAATTGTTACAAGATTGAAGATGTTGTAAATGAATTTGGAGGTCATTATTTTGCAAATGATTTAGAATATTGAATCTAGCAATTTGATTTCTTTGGGACAAGACCTCCACATTAGTGCTGTCCATAGCTCTCTGTATCTGTGCCCTTCTCTCCTCTAATCTTGCGCTAGCTGCTTCGAAATGACTCTGTATTCGAAGTAAAACATTTAATCTTCCATCAATGCTGGCCTTTTTTGTATGATATATACCTTCTGTGGATTCTATCTTGTCTATCTTTGCGTTTATCGAATTTAATTCAGACGTGAGATCACTCATCTCGGATCTCTTTAATTGTATACTTTGCTCAAGCTTTTCTAATTCCAATTGTGAACCTGACAGCTTGTCTTCTTGAACTACCTTCTCCAATTCAATTGATTTCAACCTTCTCTCAATATTCATGATTCGCTGATCCGCTTCTTTCAGAACTGCTCGGTTCCTTTCTGATTCATAGACGATGTTTGATAATTTACTCTCTACTATCGCCTTATCCTTATTTGTTATGTCCGACTCTTTCATATATTTTGCCCTTTCCTGCTCGATCCCTTCGATTTGCGCATTCAGTTGACTAATCTCGTCTTCTAAAGACGAAGAACTAGAGCTTGAACTCTTTAATCGGTTTTCTATTGATTCGATCTTTGACCGAGTTGACACGATAACGTTAGAAATCTTGATGGCTCGATATTTTTTAATTTCATTTTCGATATTCAGAAATTTCATTTGTTCATTTCTTTCAATTTCAAGTTCATCGATTCTTTTTCTAACCTCATCGATTCGTGCGAAGGCAATTTCTAAACGTCTATCTGATTCATCAAGCTGCTTTAGTGCTTCAGTCTTCTTCTCATCAAAGTATGATAAACCAATTATGTCTTCAATTATTCTTCTCCGTTCATCAGAATTGAGCTCAGAAATTCTAGTTATCATCCCCTGCTGTACTATATTGAACTTATTTGAAGTAGCAATTACAATCTCCAAAAGTTCAACTATGGTCCCCTTTGTAACTTTTTTTCCATTGAGATAGTACTCACTTTCTCCTGCTTGGCCTTCCATATCTCTTGTCAAAGTGACACTGTCAGAGTCGATAGGGATACCTCGATCGTGATTGTCAAAAGTGAGACTAACGTGGATCATCTTATGATGGGTATTCTGAGTGTCATGAAAGAGTGACTGAAATCTATCTACTCTAAGTACCCTTGGACTATTCTCTCCAAGAGCAAACATTATCGCATCCAGAATGTTACTCTTCCCAGAACCATTTGGGCCAGTGACTGCTATAAGCCCTTTATCAAATGTTAGGACAGAATTCTTGAAACCAAACGATTTGAAGCCGTAGACCTCTAGTTTTCTTATATGCACCAAGGACAGTGGACCAGTATCCAGTCAATATTAATGTGTTCTATTTATAAAGATTGATTTATCTGTGGATTCAGATAATTCAAAGCCTTTCCAAGCAAGATTGTTTATTTGTCGTAATTTCTTGTTAACGCTGTTCCAGTCTGTCTGTCTGTCTTTCTAAACTATCTGCAAGATGCATTATGAATTATGAAGCGCATTCTGCGCAAAAATTGATACTAATTCAATTAAAACTTAAAATAAAATCAGAGAATTGTGTATTTCTGATGAAATTCACATATAAGAGATTCGTTCAATTAAGTAAGAATCCTCATAAAATCCATAATGAGAGTTTGCTGATCTTTATTTGAATTTACAAATGCATCAAGCAACTCCCGTTCGACTCCAATATGGCCAGAGATAACTGATTTAAAGTTTTTCACATTCATAGGTATAATGCTATCTACTACACCAATACTATATGAATGAATGTATTCATTGATTATTTTCGATACGAAATAAGGAGCGATGCTCATCAAGAGAAGTATACCATCAAAGAGGATCTTTTCTTCCTTATTCATGGGCTTTAGTGAGCCAATAAATGCTTCTAAAGACTTAGTTCTATACTCTTTCCCAAGCTCTTCGATGGATGATGCCACTAATAATCCTGCTTCAGTTAATTCATAGAATGGCACTCCTTCCAATTGCAGGGCTCTTGGCCCACGCCTCAATGGCAGTCTGCCGCCCTCCTTTACTACGCCTGAAGGAATAAGGACCTCGTCAAGGTCTCGAAAAATTCCTGAATAGATGTTCTGCCACAATATTCCATGTTTTTTCGCAATCACGTGAGCAATAGAAGTTCTTGTACACATCTCCGGGCTTTGTTCAGAGGCAAGATGCGCGATAATTCCTCTCTGCCTTTTCGCTTCTCCAGTGAACTTATCCTTCCGAGTCTTAAATGTGTCAAATATTGCTATGTTATATTTTGTGCCTTTCAAAGATAAAGCCTCTGCAACATCAAATTTTTTGGTGAAATATTATTTTAATCTGTTGGTATATTGCATCCCAACTCTGGTTGTAACGGCCCCTGAAAAATTCGTTTCATATGGTCCTTATATTGACTAAACAGGGAATCTTTTGTGACCATTCGATTAATTTTGATCTCATGTTTAGCCCGTCATTATTGCGAGAATATAAGGCAAAACTTATAATCCCTCCGCTAAACACCTAATTAAGGTATTATTTGGAGATTACAGAGGGGCTAACGTTTGATGACGTTCTCATCGTTCCAACTAGATCACACATCATCTCTCGGAGTCAAACTAATCTTAGGACAAGACTATCACGAAATATTTTTCTTAACATTCCCCTAATCAGTGCAAATATGGATACGATCACTGAGTCAGGAATGGCTATCGCCCTAGCCCGCGAAGGCGGAATAGGTATTATACACAGATTCATGACTATAGCAGACCAAGTTGATGAAGTCTTGAGGGTAAAGAGATCCGAATCCGTCATGATTGAGCAGCCGTATACAGTTCGCCAAGACATGAACGTAACAGATGTTAGAAAGCTGATGACTAGCTATGGAGTATCCGGGTTACTTGTCGAAGATATTGATCACAAATTAGTGGGCATCATTACTAGACGAGACATAACCTTTGAGAGTAATCCAACAAAAAAGGTGTCCGGTTCAATGAGTAGAGATGTAACCACAGCCCAAAAAGGAATTACTATAGAAGAAGCTAAAGAAATTCTTCATAAACATAGAATAGAAAAGCTACCGGTAGTTGATAAGAAGTATCATATAGTAGGTCTAATTACAAGTAAAGATATTCTCAAAATGGAGCAGTATCCGTACGCTTCCAAGGATAAGAAGGGGAGACTACTTGTGGGTGCGGCCGTAGGCGTTAAGGGTGATTTTCTAGAAAGGGCCGAGACATTGCTGGGGGCTGGGGCTGATGTGATAGTGGTTGATATTGCACACGGCCATAGCGATAATGCAATAAATGCGGTAAAAATGATTAAGAGGGCCTTTCCAAAATGTGAACTTATAGCTGGAAATGTTGCAACTGGAAATGGATCGAAGGATCTTATCCGAGCTGGAGTAGATGCGGTGAAAGTCGGAGTTGGTTCTGGATCCATATGCATTACAAGAGTTATTACGGGTTCTGGAGTACCCCAGGTCACCGCGGTGGTCGACAGTGCCAAAGTGACAAAAGATTATGATATTCCAATTATTTCAGATGGTGGAATAAGAACATCCGGTGACGCCACTAAGGCCCTTGCGGCTGGGGCATCTTCTGTTATGGTCGGAAGTCTATTTGGTGGCACAGATGAAAGTCCTGGCAAGACACTCGTTAAGAACGGTAAGAAATTTAAAATGTACAGAGGAATGGCTTCCTTTTATGCATCTTTGGGTAGAAAGTACCGAGAAGAGGGTTCACAGGTAATCGAATCAGACGATCTGAATGACTACGTGCCAGAAGGTGTAGAAGCAATGGTAAGTTACAAAGGGAGCGTGGTTGACATTATTAGGCAGTTGGTTGGGGGTCTTCGTTCTGGGCTTAGCTACTGTGGTGCAAACACAATAGTAGAAATGCAAAAGAATGCGAAGTTTATAAAAATCACTTCAGCTGGGTATACGGAAAGCCTTCCTCATGACGTCGAAGTCGTCTGATTTCTTAACAATGACAAATCCATCAAAAAAAGTTGAATATAGAATTTATATCTGATTGATATCAGAATCAAGCTATGTCTTCGACTTTAACAAGACTGTCAACAGTCTTGCTTCCTTTGATTACAATACTGTTGGTCTCTTCCCCCGTGTACGCACAGGTGACAATCTTACCTGGTACAGATCTTCCTGAAATTCAAATTCAACAACCAAACCAATCTACCCCGAACCAACCTGCTGAACAACAACCTACAGAATTGACCGATAATCTTACATCAGGTCTTGATACCAATAGTGTCTCCCTGAAAATTGCAGCTGCTCATTATATACCCTTGACCGTCGATCCTGGGAATCAAGTAAAGCTTCTTGTTGACTATAATGTTTCAAATCCAGAGGTAAACAACAACCCAATAAATGCTATAATGGAGATATACGCCACAAACGAAACTCTAATCAGAACATCCTCCTTTCCTTCGCCAATAACTGCAAATGAGACAGGTACAATACAACTTGCGACCACCTTCAATGACGATGCGTTAAAGAACCTTACGGCTGTGGTTACAGTTACTGATCCATCAAAAGAATCTCCCATATCAGAGCCCTTAAGAGTTCCACTCACACTAGGTCAAGTGATTGAATGACACTGTAATATCACCAGTATCTAACTTCTGTTTTTTATTAATACTGAAGTCCAAATAAGTACTAATATATGGCTTCTCCCACCGCATCTTGTTTGATTTGTTCTCGAACGACCTCTGGTAGGTATTGTGAGTACCATAGCAAATCGTTTGACAAATTAGCTTCAGAGTATGAATCTTGGAAGAGAGCATTAGGAAAAATTTCTTGGGAAGATTATCTAAGAAATTTGCTTGAACTACAAGAAACTGGTTCATCTATAAGAGCCATAATCGAGAATGAACTGAGAATACATTAGATCCTCTGTAGTTTAATGGAATACAAAACATAGCTGAGAGTGAAAAAAACAAAAAGAAATTAGAAAATTTTGTAGAGGTTAAAGTTCTGGTCGAGTGATCACATCTCGCCCATGCCGCCCATTCCACCCGGAGGCATGCCACCCCCACCAGGAGGACCCCCTGCCGATTTACCGGCTGCAATAACATCATCTATACGTAAGATCATCGATGCAGCTTCAGTAGCCGACTTGATTATTTGCTCCTTTACAATAAGAGGTTCGAGAATCTCTAACTTGGAAATATCTGCGATTTTCGCGTTTCTAACATCAATTCCGGTCCATTTTGAGCCTTTCGATTGTCTAGCCCTTAACTCAGTCATTACATCTATTGGGTCCATGCCTGCATTCTGACCTAATGTGAGAGGGATCACTTCTAATGATTCTGCAAACTTCTCAGCAGCAAGTTGCTCTCTGCCAGAAAGAGTGCCCACCCAATCACGTAATTTCCCAGCTACGTACGCCTCTGGTGCTCCTCCGCCTGCAACTATGGCCGGCTTTTCTAATACATCCTTCGTGACACTTATTGCATCATGCAATGATCTCTCTGCTTCATCTACGACTCTTTGAGAGCCTCCTCGAATAAGTATTGTAACTGCTTTTGGATTTTTGCATCCTTCTACAAAGACCCATTTGTCTGTCTCCACTTTCCGCTCTTCTACCAGATCTGCGGCACCAAGATCTTTACTTGAAAGATCTTCTAGATTACTTATGATTCTTGCACCTGTTGCTTTTGCGAGCTTTGTCATATCACTTTCTTTGACCCTTCGAACTGCCAAGATATTAGCCCTTGCCAGATAATGCTGTGCTATGTCATCAATACCCTTTTGACATATGACAACGTTGGCCCCTGCAGCGATGATTTTATCCACCATATTTTTCAACATCTTATTTTCCTCCTCAAGAAACATCTTCATCTGATCAGGGGAGCTTATGTTGATCTTTGCATCAAACTCTGTTTTCTCTATTTCAAGGGCCGAATTGATCAGAGCGAGCTTTGATTTCTCGATTCGTTTTGGCATTCCCCCGTGCACAACTTCTTTATCTAGCACTATGCCCTTTATCAATTTAGTATCTCGTAGTGAACCGCCAGCCTTCTTCTCCACCTTGATATCATCAAGGTCTACTCGATATCCACTCGTTGATTTGTCAGCAATTTGAAGGGAAGCATTAACAATCATCTCTGCCAACTGATCTGAATCTTTGGAAACCAGTTTTGTTTGCATCGAAGTCTTAGCGATTTTTGTAAGTTGATCTTTCTCGTTACCATGAACTTTTATCGCGATACTGTTGAGTATTTCAATCGCCTTGATAGCACTTCTTCTGTAACCATCAACTATAATCGTTGGATGAACATCCTTTCCAACTAGCTCTTCTGCCTTCTCGATGAGTGCTCCTGCAAGGACGACTGCAGATGTTGTACCATCTCCCACCTCATTATCAACCGACTTGGCAACTTCTACCATCATCTTTGCGGCAGGATGCTGGACGTCGATTTCTTTAAGAATTGTAGCCCCATCATTTGTGATAGTCACATCTCCAAGAGAATCCACAAGCATCTTGTCCATCCCCCGTGGACCCAAACTTGAACGGACTACCTCCGCTATGAGCTTTGCCGCTGTTATGTTATTCTTCTGAGCATCACGACCCTTTGTCTGACTTGCGCCTTCTTTCAATATTAAGACTGGCATTCCACCAGCTGAACCTTGTTGAATTGACATGTCCTCTATTCACCTAAAATATACTCAATAAAGGCATGGGTTGGGATATATTAAATTTACTAACTGTTCAAGTATGTATTTTCATGAGATTGTGGTGTTATGGTGTTGCGGTGTTAAAGTACCCTATAACAAAGTGTCCCGATCTCATGTTCTGTGGCTATTTTAATCTTGAAACATTGCTAATCTGTTCCGAGATGACCGAATCATATCATTTCAGATCGGATCAGATAAATAGAATGATCTGAATACATGTCACATGTTATTCAAGGAATCCAATACAGATTTAGCTTGTCGATAGTGAGCAGCATCGACCATCTTTCCGTCCACAGTTACCGCGCCAATACCTTTACCCTTATCCATTGTTTCTTCCAATACCTGTACAACCTTCCTAGCCCACTCAACTTCATTGTTGCTTGGAACAAAGACACTTGCTACTGGTTCCAATTGCTTAGGATGGATAACGCACTTGCCCTGATATCCTAAGCGCTTGGCAGTTCCAGCATCACGCACCAGTCCTTCTATATCGTCAACTTTTTGCCAGATCGCATCAATTGCACCAATTCCGGCGGCCTTGGCATCGATTGGAATCTTTGCGCGTGCAAAAGAATATTCAATACCATCTTGAACATAATCCAGTCCCATGTCGTAAAGAAAGTCGAATACTCCAAATACCAACATTCTCACCCGTAAATCAGCTGTTGCAATTGAATACGAATTAACTAGTCCCTGGGCAGACTCTATGGACGCCATAATTCCAGTTTTCTTGCTCATTGCTCTCTGACGTTCCAATTCGATCAACCTCCGAGCCAGGTAGCTAACTTCAGTTTCATTGTTAACTTTAGGGACTACAACTCCGTCTATTTCATCACTTACTATGGCATCGAGGTCCTGGATCGCGATGCCTGATTCGTACGAATTAATTCGAACGTACACGTTTGTTTTTCCGTAATCTTCTTTCTTGTTCAGAGCTTCTGACACGAATTCTCTAGCGGTCTGCTTTTCATTTAATGGCACAGAATCTTCCAAATCAAAGCAGATCACGTCTGCGTTCAGGGACCTGGCTTTCTCGACAAACCTCTTGTTGTTCCCCGGAATAAACAATAACGTTCTGAACATTCACTACGGGTGTGCCTAGAGCTTGTGTGGCGTTGTCACTATTTTTCCTATTTGTTCGCCCTTTGCCATCATGACATGGCCCTGAACCATTTCGCTAAATGGCAATACCGTGCTGATCAATGGTTTAATCTTGCCTTTGTTTGTCCAGTGTATTACTTCTTCTAGCTCTGCCTTGGTTCCTTGAGTTGAACCCAGTAGATTCGTTCCTTTAAAGAAAAGATAACGAAGGTCGATCGAAGAATCATATCCAGTCGTTGCTCCTGTTGCCACTAACGTCCCGCCCATCTTAAGAAGAGAAACTTCTTGTGCAAAAGTAGCTTTACCAATATGTTCAAACACTACATCTACACCCTGTTTGTTTGTAATGTCTCTGACCTTTTTGTACCAATCAGCCTCTCTATGGTTGACGACATTATCTGCGCCCAATTCAAGGCATTTGTCCATCTTCTCTTTGTTTCCTGCCGTAGCGATGACGTTACAGTTATACAACTTTGAAATTTGAATTCCTGACATTCCAACTCCACTTGTGCCGCCCATAATTAGCACTGTTTGACCTGGAGTAATCTTGGCCCTTCCGACTAGCATGTGCCATGCCGTCATTCCAACCATGGATATCGCTGCCGCGTCATTGAATGACACATTATCAGGTAGCTTTGCTACGTTAACTTCTGGTAAATGGGTATATTGTGCAAACCCCCCCCATAAAGGACCAGTCTGAAATCCCCAAATCGTTCTCTCGGCACAATCATATTCACGCCCTGAGGTGCAAAAATTACACACCCTACAGCTCATATTAGAATGTGAAACCACACGATCTCCAACCTTAATTTTAGTAACGTTTTCACCAACCTCAGCTACATGACCCGCCGAATCACTACCGGAAATATGAGGCAGAGGTACCTTGATGGGATCCCCCCAGATTGCCCAAAGATCATTGTAATTATATGCCGCCGCTTCCACTTTTATCATGATCTCATTCTGGCCTAGTTTAGGCATATCTGCATCTTCTATCTTTACATTCGTCGTAGGATCCTTGCTATATTCTCTGAAAATGGCTGCTTTCATGAAGTTGAGAACCCTCGCTAGACTTAATATAGTTAACTCAAAGGAATCGATTTAGAGAGTAAAAAAAAGTCTCACACTGTCTTCAGAAAGGGGTGCTATAGAGTTGATCCTGGAGAACTCAAACC
>Ga0315534_1000102_pt1 | contig 47049 bp, 50 predicted proteins | sample SalMarSW160240MG_FD_203094 | JGI IMG/M metagenome (GOLD analysis project Ga0315534, IMG submission 203094) | Salt marsh sediment microbial communities from the Plum Island Ecosystem LTER, Massachusetts, United States - Salt Marsh Sediment SW1602-40 ... | reverse complement strand
GAGAGCCTCACCTATAAGGGGCTCGGCTATTCCGTGATCGGCATGACCAATCTGCCCGAAGCCAAGCTCGCCCGCGAAGCGGAGCTTTGCTACGCGACCGTGGCCATGGTCACTGACTACGATTGCTGGCATCCGGACCATGACGCCGTGACCGTCACCGACATCATCAAGGTTTTGACGGCGAACGCCGACAAGGCGGCAAGGCTGGTGGCACGGCTTGCCCAGGGCTTCCCGCGCGAGCATGAGCCGTGTCCCATTGGCTCCGACCGGGCGCTCGACACGGCCATTATCACTGCGCCGGAGGCGCGCGATCCGGCGCTCCTCAAGAAGCTCGACGCCGTGGCAGGCCGCGTTCTGAGACGGTAAAACCCCGCCCAGGTCTCTGCAATGATTGCTACCGGCCCAACCGACGTTTCCGCCTCCGAGGCTGGAACGCTCACACGTTTGGGCCGTGGGGGGACTCTGCCCCACGCCACGCGTCGAGGCTCCATTTGCCCGGACCGGCAAACACGAGGAACAGGAACACGAAACAGTAGAGGATGGCCGCATCTCCGCCGTTATTGACCGGAAAGACGTCTCTTGGTGCGTGCGCGATCCAGTAAGCGAACGCCATCTCACCCGAGGCGATAAAGGCTGCAACCCGCGTGAACAACCCCACAGTGATCAATGCGCCAAGAACGAGTTCGAGCAGCCCAGCCCACCAAGACATGGTCATAGCTTCGACAAAGGCCCTTTCACCCGGAGGAAAACCGAGGAGCTTCTGTGTGCCATGTTCCAGAAAGATGAGTCCCACCACAATCCTGAGAATGGCGAGCGCATGTGGTGTCCAGTTTGACAGGTGCTTGGGATCAAACATTCTCGAAGCTCCTCGACAAGTGAAGGGTGTTGTCTGGAGCTAAAGGTACCTTTGTGTGCCAGTCCGTCGAGCGCAATCTTCGCCCCGTGGACAGCCTGTCCGACTTTTCTGCACCCGTTCCTTTGCTTTCCCTCCTAAGCTGGGCGACGCGGCCCGACTAGCCAGGCGCGTCTCCTTCGACTATAGGCTCATGAAACGCGCCTGTGGCAATGGAGGCCTTTGATGAATTTGGCGACCGATTTCGACCTCAAAGACCTCGTGCGGACGATCCCGGACTATCCCAAGCCCGGGATCATGTTCCGCGATATCACCACGCTGCTTGGCCACGCTAGCGGGTTCAGGGCGTGTGTCGAGCAATTGGTGGCGCCTTTTGTCAACCGCAGGGTCGAGTCTGTGGCCGGCATCGAAGCGCGTGGCTTCATCCTGGGCGGTGCTGTCGCCGACCGCCTGCGTTGCGGCTTCGTGCCGATTCGCAAGAAGGGCAAGCTGCCGGCCAAGGCCATCGGCCAAGATTACGAGCTGGAATATGGCATCGACGTGATCGAGATCCACGAGGACGCCATCAGTGCGGGCGAACCGGTCCTTCTGGTCGACGATCTGATTGCTACCGGCGGAACCGCGGAGGCGGCGGTCAAGCTTTTGCGCAAGCTGAAAGCCGACGTGGTGGGTGCGGCCTTCGTCATCGATCTTCCCGATCTCGGCGGTTCGGCCAGGCTCGCCAAGCTCGGCGTGGAGTGTCATAGCCTGATATCTTTCGCGGGCGATTAATCGTGAAAATCGACGGCAAGCCTTATCGCACGATCTGGCTCAACGAAGATGGCGAGTCGGTCGAGATCATCGACCAGACCAAGCTGCCGCACAAATTCGAGACGGTTACGCTCCGCACCCTCGACGACGCGGCCCGTGCCATTGCCACCATGCAGGTGCGGGGGGCGCCGCTGATCGGAGCAACCGCCGCTTACGGCGTTGCGCTCGCGCTTCGTGCCGATGCGTCTGACGAAGGGCTGGATCGGGCTTGCGCGGAGCTGGCGGCGACCCGGCCCACGGCGATCAATCTCTGCTGGGCGTTGGACGAGATGCAGAAGGCCGTGCGCAACCAGCCGCGCGAGGCCCGCGTCGGCGCTGCCTTCGCGCGCGCCGCGGAAATCTGCGACCAGGATGTCGAGACCAACCGCAAGATCGGCGAACATGGGCTTGGGATCATTCAGGCCCACGCCGAAAAGAAAAATGGCGCGACTGTCAATGTGCTGACGCATTGCAATGCCGGCTGGCTCGCTTGCGTCGATTGGGGCACGGCGCTTGCGCCGGTCTATCGAGCTTATGACGAGGGCATCGATGTGCATGTGTGGGTGGACGAGACGCGGCCGCGCAATCAGGGCGCTTCGCTCACCGCATTCGAGCTCGGCGCTCATGGCGTGCCGCATACGCTGATCGCTGATAATGCCGGCGGCCATTTGATGCAGAAACAGCTGGTGGATTTGTGCATCGTCGGCACCGACCGCACCACGGGAACCGGCGACGTCGCCAACAAGATCGGCACTTATCTCAAAGCGCTGGCCGCGCGCGACAACCAAGTGCCGTTTTTCGTGGCGCTCCCCTTTTCGACCATCGATTGGACCCTCTCGGACGGCGCTGAGATCCCGATCGAGGAGCGCGACAGCGAAGAGGTGACGCATATCAAAGGCCGCTTGCCGGACGGCGCCATCGCCACCGTCGAGATCGCGCCGCCGAAGACGCAAGCCGTCAATTATAGCTTCGACGTGACCCCGGCGCGGCTTATCACCGGTTTCATCACCGAACGCGGCGTCACACCCGCGACACGCGACGGGCTGACCACGCTCTATCCCGAGCACAAGAAAGGGCAGGGGGCCTGACCGGCCCATGAAACCGGCCTTTACCCATTGCGCGCTGCATGTCTGCGATCTCGATCAGTCGATCGCATTCTACCAAAGCTATTGCGGGCTCGAGCTTGTCAGGGAGCACGGAACCGGCGACGGGCGCACGGTGTGGCTTGCCAGCCCGGGAGCGGAGAACGACTTCGTGCTGGTTCTGCTCGGCGGCGGCCCGCGTCATGATCAAGGCGAAGACGACATGACCCATTACGGCTTCGGCGTGCCGGAGCGCGAGGACATCGACCGGATTGCCGAGCGCGCGCGCAAAGAAGATTGTCTGCACTGGGAGCCGCGCGAATATGCGCCGCCGACCGGCTATCTCTGTGCGGTCAAGGACCCTTCGGGCCACATCATCGAGTTCAGCCACGGCCAGCCGCTCGGCCCGCACAAAGCTTAGGAACATCGCAACGGACACGATGGCCTATCAGGAGTTCCTCAACGTCGCGCTCGATTTTGCCATGGCCGTTTTGCTGGGCGCTCTGGTGGGGATCGAGCGCGAGAAGCGGAAAGCCGAGGAGGATGATGCCGGCGTTGTTGCCGGCTTGCGCACCTTTACCCTGCTTGCGTTGTTCGGCGCGGCGGCGGGATGGCTAACGCGCAGCACAGGCTCTCCTTGGATCTTGGCGGCAGGCATCATCATTGCCGGCGCCATCGTGGCGACGGGTTACTTCGTGACCGCTCGTTCACATCCGGAATCGACCGGACTTACCACCGAGATCGCCGCGGTCGTGGTGTTCATGCTGGGCGCAATGGTGATGCTCGGTTATCCGGAACTCGCAATCGGCCTCGGTGTCGTTACGGCGGCGGTGCTCGCCTATAAGCAGCCGCTGCACGGCTTCGTCGGCAAGCTCGGCTGGGATGACGTTTATGCCGGCTTACGCCTCCTGATCGCGACGTTCATCGCGCTTCCGCTTCTGCCCGACCGGCCCATCGATCCGTGGGGTGCACTTAATCCCTATGATCTGTGGCTGCTCGTGATCCTGATCTCGGGGTTGTCGCTTATAGGCTATGTCTTGACCCGGCTGCTCGGTCCGGCCCGCGGAACTGCGCTGACCGGCTTGACCGGAGGCCTCGTGTCGTCGACAGCCGTGGCGCTGTCCTTTTCCAAGGAAGGCCGGGACCATCCGCAAAATATGGCTCCCCTTACGTGCGGCATTCTGCTTGCCTGGTTTGTCATGTTCGTACGCGTCATTGTGCTGGTAGCGGCGGTCAACCGTGCGCTGCTTCCGCAGTTGCTTATACCCTTCGTGGCCATGGCCGTGATCGTCGGTATCATTGCGATGTCTCTATACTATCGCGGCGGCGGGATCGACGGTGCCGCAGTTAAAGGGGACGTGAGCTTTCAAAATCCGTTCAGCCTGACGGCAGCGGCAAAGTTCGCTGCGTTCTTCGCCGTGGTACTTGTCGCCGTCAAGATTGCCGAAGAGAATTTCTCTCCAAGCAGCCTCTATGCCTTGGCGGCGATTTCCGGACTGGCCGATGTTGACGCCATCACGCTCTCAATGTCCGAATTCGCGCAGAGCGGAGAGGCCCGCATCGCTATGATCGCCATCGTGATCGCCGCGCTCGCCAATACGATCGTGAAATGTGGTATCGCCGTCGTTCTGGCCGGTTTTTCCTTCGCCAAGCCGCTGCTCATTGCCACAGCCGCAACACTGTTGGTCGGCCTCGGCACGGTCTATTTCATGTAACGTTCGGGCCGGTACCTAGAATTTGTCGTAAGTGATGCAGCAGCAGTCTTTCAGCCCGTCGCTGCGCGCTTTGCAGGCAAGTTTCTGCTCGGCTTTCGGACATTGCTGCGGAGCTGCATCGGCGGGAAGACCGTTGCTACAGGTCGCGGTGTAGTGAACGCAATTGCCGCCAAGCAATTCGGAACTCTCAGGGCACGAACAGTTGGGCGGTGTTCCAACCATGCCATTCGTGCAGGCCGCAGCGCTACCGGCCGGCGCTCCCGACGGTGCCTGGCCGGAGTCTGGGACTGCCGCGCCTGGCGCGGTGTCGCCCGTCGAAGGTCCAGGTGACTCCGCAGGCGGAGGCCTTCGTACCGCTCCCGGTGCGCTCTTTCCATGCGGCGTGCCTCCGGTGGTGGCCCTGCACTGGAATTTGCCATCGAACATGCCGCACTCGAGGATGGCCTCCAGGATGAGCCCCTCCTCCTGAGTGAGCGGCGCGCGCACAACGGCTGCCGCGCCGCCGCAGAAGGCAGTCAGCGAAACAAAGGCCAAAAAAGCAGGAACGCCAACGCGCATGAAAAACCCTCCGTGATGCCGCGGGCATAATGGCACAGGGATGGGACCGGATGCAGCCCGCCATCTCGCTGGCCGTCGATACGGGGAACAGTGCGGCGATCGGGCAAATCGGGGGCCTTGCCAGAAACCCTTCCGCTTGTCACCATGGTGTCATCAAGGCTTGCGCGGGTAGGGTGCGTCAGGAGCCTTCCCCGCGCGGAATAACCGCACAGGGAGGAAACCATGGGCCAAGCGCAGGGCCAACCAGCCCGCAGCGCCCGCTGCATCGCACTGGTTGGCCCATATCTCAGCGGAAAGACGACCCTTCTCGAAGCCATTCTCGCCCGCACGGGCGCCATCACCCGCCAGGGCTCGATGGCCAGCGGCAATACTGTGGGCGATGCCTCCGACGAGGCCAGGCATCACGGCATGAGCGTCGAGCTCAATGTCGGCACCGTCGATTTTCTAGGCGACAATTTTACCTTCCTCGATTGCCCCGGCTCGATCGAATTCCAGGCCGATGCGGCCCATGCGCTCACCGCTTGCGACGCTGCGGTGGTTGTCTGCGAGCCCGATGAAAAAAAGGTTCCGGCGCTGCAGCTGATCCTCAAGCAGCTTGAAGATCGCGGCATTCCTCATTTCCTGTTTGTCAATAAGATCGACAAGGCCGAGGGCGGCGTGCGCGATGTCGTGCCGATGCTCCAACCGGCCAGCACCAAGCCGCTCGTGCTCCGGCAGATTCCCATCTGGGAGAACGAGATTGTTTCGGGCTTTATCGATCTCGCGCTTGAGCGCGCCTATGTGTATCGCGAGCATGCAACCAGCGAAGTCATGGCCATCCCGGACGCGCTCGCCGATAGCGAGAAGCAAGCGCGATTCTCCATGCTTGAAAAGCTCGCCGATTATGACGACGAGCTTATGGAGCAATTGCTGGAAGACGTTCTGCCGCCGCGTGACAAGGTGTTCGACGATCTATCCAAGGATTTTCGCGAAGGGCTGATCTGCCCTGTGCTCATGGGCTCGGCGGAGCATGGCAACGGTGTTTTCCGCCTGCTCAAGGCGCTCCGGCACGAGGCGCCGTTTGTTGAGGACACGGCGAAACGGCTTGGTGTCGAGAAGGCGCCGGCTTGCGCCTTCGTGGCCAAGACCTTCCATACAGCCCATGGCGGCAAGCTCTCGCTTGCTCGTATTCTCACCGGGAGCTTCGCCGACGGCGCCACCGTCTATGGCGGCGGCGAGGAAGATCGCATCTCGGGGATTTTCAGCGTAATGGGCCAGGAGCCCACGAAACGCGACGAGGCGAAGGCCGGCGATACGGTCGCGTTCGGCCGTCTCGACAGCATCCAGACCGGCACCACGCTGACGACGGAAAAGGGGAAGACCGTTACGATCGAGACCGCCAGCAACCCCAATCCGGTGTTCGGTCTGGCCATTGCCGCCAAGGAGAAGAAGGACGAGGTGAAACTGACCGCGGCCATTGCCAAGGTCATCGAGGAAGATCCCTCGCTCACGCTCAGCCACAGCCAGGACATGGGTGAGATGGTGCTGTGGGGGCAAGGCGAAATGCATTTGCGGGTCGCGCTTGAGCGGCTGGTGCGCAAATACGGGATCGATGCCTCGACCTCGCCGCGGCAGATCCCCTACAAGGAGACGATCCGCAAATCGACCGAGATCCGCGGCCGCCATAAGAAGCAATCGGGCGGTCACGGCCAGTTCGGCGATGTCGTGGTCACGATAAAACCGCAGCCGCGGGGCTCCGGGTTCGAATTCACCGACAAAATCACCGGCGGGGTGGTGCCGAAGAACTATATTCCTTCGGTCGAGATCGGCGTGCGCGACTATCTCAGTTCGGGGCCGCTCGGCTTTCCCGTGGTCGATGTCGCCGTGTGCCTGATCGACGGCTCCTACCACTCGGTCGATTCCTCCGACATGGCCTTCCGCCAAGCCGGCCGGATCGCCATGAACGAAGGCATGCCGCAATGCCAGCCTGTATTGCTTGAGCCGGTCATGTCCGTTGAGATCGCGGTGCCGTCAGAGGCCACCGCAAAGGTCAACTCGATCGTGTCATCGCGGCGCGGGCAGATTCTCGGCTTTGACGCGCGGCCCGGCTGGGCCGGCTGGGACGTGGTCGAAGCGAATATTCCCGAGGCGGAAATTCAGAATCTAATTGTGGAATTGCGGTCGGCGACAGCCGGTGTCGGCACCTTCAGCGCCAAATTCGACCATCTGGCCGAACTGACCGGCAAGGTTGCCGACAACGTTCTGTCGAGTCACGGCAACAAGGCCGCGTGAATGGAAGCTTCGACCGGACCTGTTTAGGCGTTCGATGCTTGTCTTTTTCGCGATGTCCGCCGCCACCAGCGGAAGGCCAGCCACAGTACGATTAGGATCGCCAGAAGCGTGAGCAGCGGCGCGATGAGCGCAAGCAGCGCGACGAGCAGCGAACCGCCGAGCTCGGCCGTGGCAATGGTCGCGTTACCGAACCCGCCGGTAAAGGCGGTTGATTTCGCCCGGACCAGCGCTGTCACGGACTGAGTCACCCCTGCAATGCCGCCACCGGCAATGATCGCGGCGGCCCATTTCACCATCGGCGGCAGATCGGTGATGACGGCGGCCGAGACGAGCGTGCCTGCGACAAAAGCCGCCGGCGTGGCCAAGCTGTCGAGCAGATTGTCGACGCCGGGGACGTAGTAGGCGAGGATTTCGACCACCGCCGCGACGCCGAGCAGGACAAGAGCGGGCAGGGTGCCGAGCCAGGCAAAGTTCTCGCTCAAGGGAAGATAGCCGGTATAGGCCGCAGCACTCGCGACCAGCATCGGCAGAAACAGACGAAGCCCTGTCGCTGCCGCGAGCCCGATCCCAAGCGCAACCGACAAACCGAGATCAAGTTCGGTCATAGGCCAAGCTACCACGCTGGCGGCTTTGCGCCACGTGGCTGTTCTAATTCTCTAAGCGCGGATTGGCTTGTCGCCAATCGGACGGGCGCTCGAAGTTTCCGCGCCAGATGCCGCGCTTGGCGCTACGCGCCTCGTCCTCGGCGTCGCGATAGGGATTGCCTGAACGCCCTCCGAGATCGATCGCATAGCCGTCGCGCACCATGGCTTCGCCAAGATCGGGCACGCCCTCGGCGCTGCAGACGGCAACGATCCGGCCGAAGCGGTCGGTCGCGCGCGCCTCGCAATTCACATTGCCGGCTTTCATGAGAGTGGTGAGCTTGGCCTTGGCCGCACGGCCGCACAGCCAGGACTCGCCGTTGGCCTCGCTGCAGGACTGCTTCAGCTCGGGCGCGTCGATGCCGAACAGGCGGTATTCGTTGCCGTCGGCCGCCCGGATTGTGTCGCCGTCCACCGAGACGATTTTCGCGCCCGGGCCGAAGGGCGGGATCTCGACCGCGCAATAGCGCTCGATCAAGATCACCAACAGGACCACGAGCGCGAGTGCGATCAACTTGCCGAGCGCGCGGGCAAGTGCGCGCGACGATTGCTGTCCTGTGTCCTGATCCTTGCGTGCCGTCACGAAACAAGCAGGTAGCGCAGATTCGTTCTCACCGCGAGGTCTCGATCCCGAGAAACGCTAACCCCCGTCGATCTGTCGGGCGATGATGGCGATGGCTTGCTGGTAGACGCCGGCTGCGTTCCAGCCCTGAATTGCGGCAAAGTTGGGCTGGCCGGGTTGATAGCCGGCACCTCTAATCCAGCCATGGCCTTTGAGGAAGTTGGCCGTGGAGGCGAGCGCATCGGCCTTGGTGTTGAGATTGATGACGCCGTTGCCGTCACCATCGACGGCGTAGAGCAGGATGCTTTTCGGCAAGAACTGGGTCTGGCCAACCTCGCCATGCATGGCGCCGCGGGTCCCGCTGCTCAAGACGCCGCGGTCAACCAGTTGGAGCGCCGCATAGAGCTGATCGGTGAAATATTCGGGGCGCCGGCAGTCATAGGCGAGGGTGGCGACGGCCGAAATGGTGGCCTGGTTGCCCATGAAGTTGCCGAAGCCGGTCTCCATGCCCCAAATGGCGATCAGTGGGCCTGGCGGCACGCCGAAACGCTTCTCGATCGAGTTGAATAGGGAGGCGTTGGACCGCTTCAGCGACTTGCCGCGAGAGGCAATGGCCGGACCCCCGCGCTTGGCCATGAACTGATTGAGGCTGAGCTTGAAGCTTTTCTGGCCTCGGTCGGCCCTGATGGTCCCGACCGAATATCTGGTCGCCCCGAGCGCAGCGAGCCCTTTGCGTCCGATGCCATTGCCAGCGGCCTCGGCGGCGAAATCCTTCTTCCAGCGCTCGAAACCCGAGGAATTATTGCCGCAGCGAGCCGCCTCCGCCCCACTGCTGATAAGCCCGAAGAGCGCCGCCAAGGCAGCGCAACGCAGAACCGTGTTTTTCATGGAGTTCCCTGTAAGGCCTTCGACCGGTATTCCCGCCTTTGAAGCGCGGTTAACCTTAACCATTTTCGCAAAAAAGTCCCGACACTTCTCTGATACAGGCGTATGGTTGAAATACGGTGATGGTCTTCCCTCCCATCACCGTCCCCGCAGGGAACTACACGGAAGAAGCCCCGCTCCCCCCGTACGGGGCTTCTTCCATTTTAGGGGTAGCTCCATCAAGGTGTTTTTTGCGTTCCGCGGGAGGCGCTTAAGGGCGCCGCAATTCAAAAGTCAAGTCTTTCACCGGCCTTGCTGCGGCGCGTCTTGACGGCTACAGGTTTGTGCCGCCTTTAGGTCCAAGAAAAAAACCGCTATCCGGAGGGTATTTCCATGACGTCGAATTTTCCGCCGCTTGAAATCCCAGAGACGCTCGCTGCCGGCCCCGGCCCGGGGAACACCGACCCCAGAGTGCTTGAGCGTTTCGTCAAGACCGGCATTGCCGATCATATGCAAAAAGACGTGCTCCGCGGCATGATCGAGGCCAAAAAGATGCTGCGTGAACTGTGGGGCACGAACAACGTCTACACCTATGGCGTGGCCGGGACGGGCTTCTCGGGGCTCGATTGCGTGCTGTCTTTGATTCTGCCCGGCGACAAGGTGGTCACGTTCCCGAACGGGACCTTTTCGGGCATCGACAACCTTACGATCCGGATGAAGGCTTCAACCGAAGAGGAGCTTGCGGCGGATTCACTCAACCCAAAGCCGAAAAGCGTGGTTGTGGTCGAGACTCCGCACGGTCAGTCGGTCTCGGGGGAGACCATCGACAAGGCGCTCGCCGAACATAAGCCGATGTGGGCGTTCATGGCGCACTGGGAGACCGGTTCGGGCCGCATCAACGATCTTCAGGGCTTCAGCGACGCTTGCGTCAAACATGGCGTGATGGGCATCGTCGACGCCGTGTCGAGCCTCGGCGTCGCCGATTTCAACATCGACGATTATCCGGGTGTCGTCGCCTGGGCCTCGTGTCCGCAGAAGGGCGTGCTGTCGCTGCCGCTCACTTATGCGCCGGTCAGCTTTACCGACAAGGCGATCGAGATGGTGAAGAAGCGGGGCTGCCGCACCTATGTGCATCACCCCATTCTCGATGCGCGCCATTGGGGCATCGTCGACGGCAAGGACGTGGACACGCCCGCCTATCACCAGACCCATTCCTGCTACGCGGTCGCCGCCTTCCATGAAGCGCTCCGCATCATTCTCGGCTATGGGCGGCGCCGCAAGGCATCCGACTACGCCTACCATGAAAAGGCTCTGCGTCAGGCGGTCGAGGCCATGGGCTGCGACGTCACTTCGAATATGACCAGCCTCGTCGTGCTCAACCTGCCGGGCAAGCTCAAAGGCAAGGAGAAGGAGCTGGTTCAAGGCGCACGCGCGCAAGGCTTTGGCATCTGGCCCACGCTGTCGGAGCCGGTGCAAGTCCGCATCGGTATTCTCAATCAGCTGAGCGCCGAACAGATCACCGAGATTGTCAGCCGCTTCGCCGATGCCATGCTGGCCATGGGCGCAGAGTTCGACAAGCAGGCGGTGATGAACCAGCTCAAGTCGTATTACGCAAAAGCGGCTTGAGGCGGGCCAGTTCGGCGGGGAAGAGGCTCATCAGTCTGATTTTTTGGTCTTCGGCTGCAGGTCGCGCATAGCATCCGTCATCAACCAAGCGAGCTGCTGCGCCTGGAGGCCGAAGGACTGCATCTGGGTCTGCGCATAGCGGCTCTGCAATGTCAGCACCTCCTGCACGTCCTTGGCACGGGCGAGATCGCTTGCCAGGGCGAAGGAACGCTCCGCGTTCTCCTTGGCAAACGCGATCGCCTTCTCCTGTACCGTCCTGAATCCGGCCAAATCGGCGCTGTCCGATGAACCGGTCCATGCACCCATGGCTTGCGTTAGAAAATCCATAAACTGGCCGTAGGCCGCGCGCGCCTGTTCGACATTCTTTTCGGCGAAGTCGCGCACCTCGGGCGGTATTTCGAACGAAGGCTTCTCTACCATGGGTTCCTCCCGCGCCTGTTTGGACAAGGCGTAATGAGCCTGCTCATCTCTGGATGCTAGCCTACATTATTTTTTGCCAAGAAGAGAGGGGATGTTTTTTTTTGATTGAGCGGGCGCAATTTCCCCGAAATGGCTTTGCGGTTGGCCGTGGGCCCAAGAACCATGCTAGAATCACTGTCTGGATAGAGAGGGAAACCGCAAATGACACGCAATCACGCCGCAGCGACCATCTTTATCGTCCTATCGTTTCTCGTTCTGGCGCCGTCGGCGGCCTTGGCCCAGGCCGGAAAGATTACCAAGGGCATGCAGAACAATTGCGTCAACGACTATAAGAAATTTTGCGGGGACTACGGCCTACAGACCGCTGCTCTCAATCTCTGCATGAAGAAGGCAGGTCCGAGCTTGTCGCCGGCCTGCGTGCAGGCGCTCGTACAGGCGGGCAAGATCTCGCAGGCCGAGGTCGACAAGATCAAGGAGCAGATGAAGGGAAGGTAGACAACGCCGCCCGACTAAACTGTCTCCAGCACTTTCCGATTCGCAAGGAATACCACCATGAAAAGATTTTTCGGCTTGAGCCTGCTTGCTGCTGCGATGCTTGCTTCTCCGGCGGCGTTCGCTGCCGACGAGTGCACTAAGATCACGGCCACCGGCCACCCGCACTATCCCGTGCTCGCCTATAAGAGCGGCGATGCCATTGTCGGCGCCGTACCGGCCTTGGTCACGGCAATCGCCCAGAAGATCGGCGTGCCGCTTGAGTCCAAAGCCATGGGGAGTTGGGCGGATGCACAAGCCGCGGCGCGCGACGGCAAAGCCGACATGATCTTTGGCATCTACTACAACGAAGAGCGGGCCAAATATCTTGACTATGTTCAGCCGCCTTTCGTTTACGATGACGTTGCGGTCTTCGTTCCCAAGGGCAAGGCTTTCCCGTTTAAGGGCCAAGATGATTTGATCGGAAAGAAGGGGGTCACCAGTGAAGGGGAGAGCTACGGCGACGCCTTCGATGCGTTCATGAAGGAGAAGCTTGATGTGACTCGGACCGACGGTATCGGCGAGGCCTTCAAGATGCTTCTCGACGGTAAGGCCGACTATCTAATCGCAGGCTATTATCCCGGCCTCGCCGAGGCATCCGAGGACGGTGTAAAAGACAAGGTCGAAGTTCTGGACCAGGCGCTGGTCACCGCCGAGATGTTCGTCGCCTTCTCCAAGAAATCGCCTTGCAAGGCCTTGGCCGAGAAGTTCGGGGAAGGCATTACCGAGTTGACGACCGACGGCAGCTTCGACGCGATGGTGACCGAGGCAGAAGAAGGCTGGGCCGAGAAGAAGGCCAAGCATTGACGGAGAAGGTGCGGCGCCTATTCGGCGGCAGCGGCGACCGGCTCGAGGCCGGCGAGATACTTCTCCGCCTCCAATGCGGCCATGCAGCCAAGCCCTGCCGCGGTCACGGCCTGGCGATAGACATCGTCGGTGACATCGCCGGCGGCGAACACGCCAGGCACGCTGGTCGCGGTCGAGCCCGGCTTCACCAGGATATAACCGGAGCGCTTCATGTCGAGCTGGGCCTTGAACAGTTCGCTCTGCGGCTCATGTCCAATGGCGATAAAGACGCCGTCGACGGGCAGCGTCACGATCTCGCCGGTCAGCTTGTTCTTGAGGGCAGCACCGGTGACGGAAAGCGGGTCGTCTTTGCCGAGCACCTCGTGAAGCTCCGCATTCCACATCACCTCGATCTTCGGATTGGCGAATAGCCGCTCCTGCAGAATCCTTTCGGCGCGAAGTGCGTCGCGCCGGTGCACGAGTGTCACATGGCTGGCGAGATTGGCGAGATAGAGCGCCTCCTCGACCGCGGTGTTGCCGCCGCCAATCACGATCACTTTCTTATCCCGGAAGAAGAAGCCATCGCAGGTGGCGCAGGCCGAGACACCATAACCCTTGAAGCGGTCCTCCGATGGGAGCCCCAGCCAGCGCGCTTTTGCGCCGGTGGCGATGATGAGCGTGTCGGCGGTGTATTCGGTGCCGCTGTCACCCTTGAGCCAAAAGGGACGGCGCTTCAGATCAGCCTCTAGGATCTGATCGGCGATTAACTCTGTGCCCACATAGTCGGCTTGCTTGCGCATCTGCTCCATGAGCCAGGGGCCCTGGATCACGTCGGCAAAGCCCGGATAGTTCTCCACATCGGTGGTTATGGTCATCTGGCCGCCGGGCTGAATGCCCTCGATGAGGAGCGGCGTCAGTAAAGCGCGTGCGGTGTAGATGCCGGCAGTATAGCCGGCCGGACCCGAGCCGATGATGATCACTTTTGCGTGGCGGGAGGCCATGAGCTTTTCTCTCGAAGCGGCAAAGGAGGCACAGGTAAGCACAAGGGGCGCAAGGCGCAACCCGGCCCGCTTGGCCGGAATGATTTACCCTTTGGTTTCAAGGCTTAGCGCGCGGCGGATGGCGGAGGCCACGAGCTCGGTGTCGTTGATCGGAGGGTAGCGCCACGATTCGAGCCGCCCCTCAAAGGGCCGCGTCGCGCCGCGCTCTTGCATCAGGCGGTGGAACCGGGCGAGCCTGTTCGACTGACCTTGCAGCTTTTGCACATAGACCGGCTTTCCGGTCCCCGTCGCCTCGGTGACCATGTTGACCGAGTCTTCGGTGACGACGATGGCATCGGCAAGTCCGAGAAAGGCGAAATACGGATTGTCGCCGGTGCCGTCCCACACGAAGTGCGGAACATCCTCGATGGCGCTGGTGAGGTTTGCGAGCGCGTCGGGCCGCGTACGGCGCGACGGGGTAACGAGCAGGGATCCGCCACACTCCTTGGCGAGCGCGGCGAGCTTGGCGCCAAAGCTAGAGGCAAGCTTTGGCGGAAAGCTGAAGGCTTGGCTTTCGCCGCCGAGCAGAACGGCAATGCGCGGGTGGGGGAGATCGTCCACGCGCTGCGCAAAGCGCTTCGCTTCCTCCGCGATCCGGCTGTCAGTGACGCTGTGCACGGCACCAAAGGTCACGATCACATTCGACCCTTCGAAATCGTCGTGAAGGGGGGCGGCGATGAGATCGAACAGCCGGGCAGGGACTTTCGGGTTCTGGATATGCAGGGCGAAGGCATGCGGATGAGAGAGCCGTTTGATGGCAAGCGCAACCGGCACGCTCCGCCTGCCGATCGAGATGATGAGCCGCGGCCAGGGCGGTTCGAGTGGCAGGTTGGAGGTGACGGAACGGAGCAGGCGTGACGGCGGCACAAGAAGCTGCAACGGCGCCGGAAGGCGTGCCATGGCGCCCGTGACCCGCACCCGCCGTAAGGAAGAGGGAAGCCCGACGGCCTCGCCCACCGCGAGCCCTTGCGCTTCCATGCCGACCGAGCCATCGGTCACGATCCAGGTCTCGGGGCTTCCGGCCGGCGCGAAAGGCGCCTCCGCGAACGTGGAGGGCCCGCTCTCCTGAGGACCAGAATTTCCGGAACGATTTTTCCCCAATTTCTTTTCGATTCTTTTGGCTGAAAGACGTAAAATTGCGTGGCAAGACCGGGAAAGGACGGCGGCGCTGCCTTCTAGCCCGCGTTCCGGCTCATCGTCCAGGGAGGAGAAGCGTGCGCTCGGCAAGGCTTGATGCGACGGACTGGCGGATCCTGCAAGCGCTGCAGGCCGACGGCCGCATCACCAATGTCGATCTTGCCCGCAAAGTCGGGATCTCGGCGCCGGCATGCTTGCGCCGGGCCCGGGCGCTCGAAGAGGCCGGCATCGTCACCGGCTTCACGGCCCTTCTCAACGATAAGGCGCTCGGCTTCGAAGTCACGGCGTTCGCCATGATCCGATTGAACAGTCAGGCCGAGGCCGATCTGATTGCCTTTGAAGAACGGGCGCGAAGCTCGGCCATTGTGCGGGACTGCTACATGCTTTCCGGAGAGATCGATTTTCTGCTGCGCTGCGTCGCGCCCGATCTGAGCGCGTTCCAGGAATTCATCATTCACGAGCTGACTGCCGCGCCCAATGTGGCGAGCGTCAAGACCTCGCTCGTCATTCGTGCTTCCAAGCATGCCGAAGGTCCGCCGGTCGAACTCGCAGCCGAAACGGATCTTGCGGCGAAGCCGGCGGCACGCGCGTGAAGCTGATGCGCATGAGTGACATGGGTCATGACAATCCCGTGCTGGTCGAGCTCACCAGGGGGACGACCGTCGAAAGCTGTCATCGCGGCGCGATCGCCGTCGCCGATGCACAAGGCGAACGCGTTCTTGGGCTCGGCGATGTCGAGAGCCCGATCTTGCCGCGGTCCGCGATCAAGGCGCTGCAAGCGATGATCCTGGTCGAGAGCTGCGCTGCCGATGCTTTCGGGCTGAGCGACGCGGAACTTGCCGTCGCCTGCGCCTCGCATAGCGGCGATCCGGTCCATATCGAGGCGGTGAGAAGTTTGCTCGGCAAGGCGGGGCTCGATGAGAGCGCTCTTGCCTGCGGTGCGCATTGGCCGATCAGCGAAAAGGTCACGGCGGAGCTGATGCGTGCCGGTAAGCATCCGCTCCCGATCCACAACAATTGCTCGGGCAAGCATGCGGGAATGCTGGCTTCTGCGGTTCATCTCGGCCTTGATCCGCGCGGCTATGAGCGCCCGGACCATGCGCTGCAAATCAGGATTGGGCGACTCATTTCAGAGATTTGCGGGATCCGGTTAAGCCCGGATCATGCCGGGATCGATGGATGCTCGGTGCCGACCTGGCCGCTTTCGCTCGACGCTTTGGCGCAAGGATTCGCGCGTTTTGCAACGGGAGCGGGCTTGGCGCCCGCGCGGGGAAGGGCGGCTGCCAGCTTGCGCCGCGCCTGCTTTGCGCATCCGGTCCTGGTGGCGGGCGAAGGGCGTTTCGATACCGTCGCGATGGCTTCGCTTGCCCCGTCCGTTTTCGTCAAGGGAGGTGCCGAGGGGGTGCATTGCGCGGCTCTGCCTGAGCTCGGACTGGGCATTGCAGTCAAGGTCGACGATGGGGCCAAACGCGGGGCCGAGCGCGCGATTGCCGAAGTGCTCGCGGCCCTGGTGCCCGAAGCGCGAACCTCGCTTGCCGGCGAACTCGAAGGCGAACTCGCCAATTGGCGAGGCATGCGCGTCGGACAGATCGTAGCGAGTGCGGACCTGCTACAGGCGCTCGCAGCGCTGGAGACTGCGGCGCGCCGGGCCGAAACTTCGGCGAGCTCTATCGTCTAGCCGGCGACATTGGCGTAGACCGCCACGCCGGAATACATCTCGGCGCTGGCGAGAGCCAGATCAGGACCAATAGACGTGAGTCCGCTCAAGCCGCGGACCGCGCCTTGCTTCGTACCAGCAATCGAATTCTTGGCGATGCGCACGGTCCCCGCCGCGGGATCGACCGACACGCCGATCCCGGTCCAGGCGTTACGGATGCGATTGCCGAAGACCCTCACGTCGCGCAAATGCGGACCCCAGCCGATCACGATGCCATACGCCGGCGCGCCTTCGATGACATTGTTAGCCACCACGCTGTCGGCTTCTACCTCAATGCCGATACCGCGCGGCTCGCCTTGCTTGAGGATGAAAAGGTTGCGGATCCGGTTGCCATGAATGACGGCGGGATATTTCCCTTTGGCGTAGTTTGCGACGGAAATGCCGCCAGCGGCCCGCTCGACGAGATTATTGGCGATGATATCGTTGCCCGGCGCCGACCGCGACACAACGATGCCATTCTCGCCGCAGTCGCGCACGGCGTTACGAGCGATTTCGAGACCGCTCGCGTGTTCGCCTAACAGTCCGTTCTTGCGGATATCGCCAATCTCGCAATCCTCGATGCGTCCCGACACTTTTCGTAAGGCTATTCCGTTCGCAGTGCTACCGATGAAGCGGCAATTCGCGATGTCGAGATCTTTGGTCCTGGCCGCGGTAAGAAGTGCGTCCTGCTCGTGCAAGGGCTTGGCATCACCGTCGAGGACGAGACCTGAAAGCTGGACATCCTCTACGCCTTCGAGGGCAATAAGCGGGACGCCGCCGCGCGAGCGCAAGATCGATCGCCCGCGCACGCCTTCGATACGGGTGCCGGATGTGAGCGTCAGCCTGCTGGTTGAATAGATGCCGGCGGGAAGAAAGAGCGGGGTGCCGCTCGCGGCCGCCGCGTCAGCTGCCGCCTGAAGCGCCGCGGTCTGATCGACCTTGCCGCCACCCGGCATGATGCCGTGCGTAGGAGAGGCCTGGGCAAAGCCGAGGCGAGGTCCTGCCGCGGCGACAAATCCGAGACCGACACTACCCAGCAGCACCTCGCGGCGACCAACACGCATTCTCAAAGATCCTTCAACACGGGCACGCCTGTAGATGGCGGCCCGGATGACTTTTTCAAAGGTCCGTCCGTGTTCGAATAGCGAAGAACGAAGCGCAAGGTCTCGCTTGCACCGTGAAGCAAGGTCTCCCGGCCGAAGGGGCCGCGCCCTTTCGTCAAGGGCGGGATATGCACGAAGAGGGCAGGTGGGACAGTCTCCTGCCGCAGCGCCCAATCAAGCGAATGGTAGTAGAGAAAATTGCACAGATAGGCGCCGGCCGACCGTGAGGTCCTGGCCGCGACGCCGCGTCGCCTGAGGTGGGCGGCAAGCTTGGCGGCCGGAAACAGTGTGTCGAAGCGGGGGGGTCCGCCCTCGCGGATTTTGCGCCCCTCCGGTGTCGCGCCCCTCGCGTCGGTTCGCGGCGCCACGCGGTTATGCGCCGACCGTTCAATAGCAAAAACGGGGAGGTCTTCGCTTACGCCAAAATGAATCATGACATGAGGTTGCACCGCTTCGTAGAGACGGTGAATAAGTGCGACGTTCTCCCACTCGGTCGGCAAGACACGGGCATCGAGCTTGAAGTCCGCCGCCGAGTGCTGCTTTGCCAGCGTCTCGACGAGCCAAGAGGACGGGTTATCGGCGACGCCCGGAAAGGGGCCGAAGCCCGTGATCAGGACGCGCGGCCTCGCCATGCGTCACGACCCGTTCAGGGCCAAAGCCCGAGGGAAATGATATCGGCGATCGCTCATTCAGAATCCTTGATGCCGGCGAGGCGCGCGAGCTCGGCCGCAGCGGCGGTGGGCGTCATTTGACCTTCGCGCACTTTGTTCTCCAATTCTTGATACTGTCGGGCTGCGCGTTTGCCGCCCTGAAAGGCAGCCAGAAGCCGCTGCTCGAAAATCTCCCGCATCCAAGAAGCCGCCTGATCGCGGCGGCGCGTCTCGAGCGCACCGGACTCGGTGAGGGCCGCATGGCGTTCCGTGATTTTGTCCCACAGCGCGTCCAAGCCTTCATTCTGGCGCGCCGAGAGTGTCACCACCTGAGGATCCCAGTTGTTGTGGCCGGACGCAAGAATGTGCAGCGCGGTACGATACTCCGTGGCCGCCCGGTTGGCGCGCTCGACCTGGTCGCCGTCGGCCTTGTTGACGGCCACGACGTCGGCAAGTTCCAACAGGCCGCGCTTGATGCCTTGCAGCTCGTCGCCGGCGCCGGGGATCGCAACCACGACAAACACGTCGACCATGTTGCCGACGGCAGTCTCCGATTGGCCTACGCCGACCGTCTCGACCAGAATGGCGTCGTAGCCCGCCGCTTCCACCAACGCCATCGTCTCCCGCGTAGTCTTGGTGACGCCCCCAAGGCTGTCCCCGGCAGGCGAGGGACGGATGAAGGCATTCGGTTCAGCGGCGAGCCGTCCCATCCGGGTCTTGTCGCCGAGAATCGACCCGCCGCTTCGCGACGAGCTCGGATCGACGGCAAGAACCGCAACCTTGTGGCCTTGGCCGACCAGGTTCAGTCCGAGCTGGTCGATGAGGGTCGACTTGCCGGCACCAGGCACGCCGCTAACACCAACCCTGATGGACTTGCCGGTGAAAGGCAAAAGCCGGTCGAGCAGTTCTTGCGCGCAAAGCTGATCTTCGGGTTTTGCGCTTTCGATCAGGGTAATGGCGCGCGCCAAGGCGACGCGGTCGCCGGCGCGAATCGCTCCCGCCAGGCGCTCGATGTCATTCTTGCTTGTTTCCGTTTCGGGCATGAGAAGCGGGGCGTGGGTAGACCCAGTTCAACGCGCGATGGCGAAACCTACTCCGCCGCCTGTTGCGACTTGATGCTGGCGCCGAGCTTCTGCAACAAATCGGCTGCGGCGTCGGCGATTGGTGTGCCTGGGCCGAAGATGGCCTTGGCACCGGCTTGGTAGAGCTCCTCATAGTCCTGCGGCGGGACCACGCCGCCGACCACGATCATAATGTCGCCGCGGCCTTGCTCTTCGAGCGCCTCGCGCAGCGCAGGCACCAGGGTCAAATGACCGGCCGTGAGCGAGGAGACGCCGACGATATGCACGTCATTCTCGACCGCTTGGCGGGCGGCTTCCTCGGGCGTCTGGAACAGCGGCCCGATATCGACGTCGAAGCCGAGATCGGCAAAGGCCGAGGAGATCACCTTCTGGCCCCGGTCATGGCCGTCCTGGCCCATCTTGGCGACGAGGATGCGCGGGCGGCGTCCATGCGCGGCCTCGAAAGCCTCGATCAGCTCCTTGATGCGGCTCATGCTTCCATCCATTCGGCCCATTTCCGCCCGATATACCCCGGTGATCGCCGAAACTTCCGCCCGGTGGCGCCCATAGACCTTCTCCAGAGCATATGAGATTTCGCCGACCGTTGCCTTAACGCGGGCGGCTTGGACCGCACCTTCAAGCAGGTTACCGGTTCCTGTCTCCGCGTAACGGGTCAGCGCGTCAAGAGCCGACTGGACCTCGTCCTCATTCCGCTCCGCCTTGAGGCGGGCGAGCTTGTCGAGCTGGCTGCGACGGACCGCCCGATTGTCGACCTTGAGGATCGCGATCTCGGCTTCGCTGTCGGGGCGGTACTTGTTCACGCCGACGATGGTTTGTTTCCGCGAGTCGATGCGGCCTTGCGTGGCGGTCGCGGCCTGCTCGATCATGCGCTTGGGGATGCCGGCTTCGATCGCCTTGGCCATGCCGCCGAACTTCTCGACTTCGGCGATATGCTTCATGGCGCGGCCGGCGAGATCGTAAGTGAGACGCTCGACGTAGAAGCTACCGCCCCACGGGTCGATGATGCGGGTGGTGCCGGATTCCTGTTGCAGCATGAGCTGGGTATTGCGGGCGATGCGCGCGGAGAAATCGGTTGGCAGCGCAAGCGCCTCATCGAGTGCGTTGGTGTGCAGCGATTGTGTATGACCTTGGGTTGCCGCCATGGCCTCGACGCAGGTCCGTACCACGTTGTTGAACACGTCCTGGGCGGCAAGGCTCCAGCCGCTCGTCTGGCAATGGGTCCTGAGCGCGAGCGAGCGCGGGTCTTTCGGCTTGAACTCCTCCTTGATGAGCTTTGCCCACAGGACTCGCGCGGCGCGCATCTTGGCGATCTCCATGAAGAAATTCATGCCGATCGCCCAGAAGAACGAAAGTCGCGGCGCAAAGGAATCGATGTCGAGGCCGGCAGCCACGCCGGCCCGCACATACTCGATGCCGTCGGCAAGCGTATAGGCAAGCTCCAGGTCTGCGGTCGCTCCGGCTTCCTGCATGTGATAGCCGGAGATCGAAATCGAATTGAATTTCGGCATCTTCTTGGAGGTGTAAGCGAAGATGTCGGAAACGATGCGCATCGAAGGCTCGGGCGGATAGATGTAAGTGTTGCGCACCATGAATTCTTTCAGGATGTCGTTCTGGATGGTGCCGGCAAGCTGCTCCGGCGGCACGCCTTGCTCTTCGCCGGCGACGATAAAGAGAGCAAGCACGGGCAGCACGGCGCCGTTCATGGTCATTGAGACCGAGACCCGATCGAGGGGGATGCCATCGAACAAAGTGCGCATGTCATAGATTGAGTCGATGGCGACGCCGGCCATGCCGACATCGCCGGTCACGCGCGGATGATCGGAATCGTAACCGCGGTGGGTAGCAAGGTCGAAGGCGATAGAGACGCCTTGCTGGCCAGCGGCGAGATTGCGCCGGTAGAAGGCGTTGGAATCCTCCGCCGTCGAGAAGCCCGAATATTGCCTGATGGTCCAGGGCCTCTGCACATACATGGTGGGATAGGGCCCGCGGAGATAAGGCGGTACACCCGGCATTCCGTCAAGGAAATCGAGACCGGAAAGATCGCCCGCATCGTATTCGGGCTTGACCGCAATTCCTTCGGGCGTCTGCCACGGCTCGGCGGCAGCGGACGCGGGCGTCTCCAGCCCGGCCTTTCGGTCGAAAGCTATGTCGGTGAACGAGGGAATTCGCGTCATGTTCGGGTCAGATCTCGTCATAGGCGCCGTTCAGAATGGCAAGCGTATCACAGCCCTGCAGGAGAAACGTGCTAATCCCGGCCTGTTCCAGTTGGGCCTGCTGAGAGCCGGGTTTCCCGGCAAGGTAGATGCGGGTCGCACCTGCCTCCGTCAGTGCTTTGGCCGCGTCGATCGCCTCGCTGTCGTAGACCTTGTCGGAAGAGCACAGGCAAGCGAGCTTCGCGCCGGATTCTTTGAATCGTTTCGCGACGTTGCCGCCATCGCCTTCGATGGCTTCTATGCCGCCGGATTCGAACAGGCTCTTGGCGAAACTCGCCCGCGCATTGAAATCGGCAGGGCGTCCGAGACAGGCGAGGAAGACCTTGGGCCTGGCGCCGTGCTTGGCGAGATAGAGGTCGCTCGCGTCGCGCAAGCGCTCGAACGGTTCGGCAAGCCGCATAGGCGCAAGCGCACGCTCATTCTCCGACAGTGCCGCAAGCCGCGGCAAGGACAGCACTTCGGTTTCGCTCTCGGCAAGATCGGGGAAGTCGCTGGTGCCGATCAGCGCATCCTTGCGGCGTGCGACATTGGCTTGACGCGCCGCCCTGACCTTGGCCACGTCCTCCTGTAGCGATCCGGTCTCGAGCGCTTGGGCCAGGCCGCCGAGACTCTCGATCTCCTGGAACTTGCTCCATGCCACGTCGCATAGCGCATCGGTGAGCGCTTCGATGGCGCCGGAACCCGCAGAGGGGTCGGCGACGCGATGGATGTTCGCTTCCTCGATCAGGATAGTTTGGGTATTGCGGGCGACGCGGCGTGCGAACCCATCGGGCAGGCCAAGCGCGGCGCTGAACGGCAAGATAGCCACCGCATCGGCGCCCCCGACGGCGGCACCCAGTGCCGCAATCGTGCCGCGCACGATGTTCCCGTGTGGATCGCGCTTGGTCATCATGCGCCAGGCGGTTTCGGCCGCGACGAATGAGGGCCGGGGCGTTAGGCCGCAAGCTTCCTCGACGCGAGCCCACAGCTTTCGGATCGCGCGGAACTTGGCAATCGTCAGGAATTGATCCTGGTCGGCGGCAAGCCGGAAGTAGATCAAGCCGGCCGCATCGGCCAGCGCGATGCCGCCTTGCTCCATGGCGCCGAGATAGGCGACGGCACTGGCGAGGGCGAATGCGAGTTCCTGCGCTTCGGACCCGCCCGCGGCGTGGATCACCCTGCCATCGGCGGCGGCAAAGGGTCCGGCGAAGCCTTGCCGGCCGAATTCCGACACCGCTTCGGCTAAAAGCTTCGCCATGTCCTCCCAGGCAAGCGGGCAATCCCCGCTCAAGGCCACGGCCCCGAGCGGATCGAGACCGAAACGGAGAGCGACGGTCTTCGGATCGAGCCCGCGGGCCTTGACCAGCGTAGCGAGAAGACCCGCCGCTTCCTTCGACTGAAGGCCGAAGTCGAGATCGACCGCAATGCCGGCATCGAGATAGACATCGTCGAGTGCGGCGCTGATTGCGCTCCCGGTGGCCGACAACGCATAACCGTGGTCGCCGATAGCGCCCTCGAACACGAGCGTGATCCCGTTTGCACCGTTGTTCAGATCGTCGAGGATTTGCCCGTTCGCGGTCTTTGCGTCTGGGTGGTCGATGCGCTGTATGACGCTCCAGGGGAGGCCGGGGGCGCGGCCGGCGATCGGACGGGTGTCTTGCGCGCGGGAGTAGAGCGGCTCCAAGACAATGCCGTCATAGGTCTCCGACGTCAGCGCCGAGAAAGGCGCGCCCTTGAGCGCGTTTTTGACAAGCTCCTTCCACGCCGCCTCGTCGGTGGGCGGAAAGTCCCGGGCCAAGGAAAGTTCTGCCATGTGTGTCAAACTCTAAGCTGGTTCGGCCCCCTCCTAGCATGAAGGATAAGCCGGGCGGAAGGCATGCGACCCTCTCTTTGCGCAAAGCCAGGCAAAAGCTAAAGTGCGGACCGAAAAAACGAGGAGAGCAGGGAAATGGCGAAGCGCAAGGCAGCGCCGAAATCCAAGTCGGGCCGAAGCAGGCGTAAGGCGGCGCCCAAGTCGAATTCAGGCTCAAGGAAGCGCAAGGCGGCGCCGAAGGCGGAGTCGGGCCAAAGCGAAGCGCTGGATCAGGCTCCCGAAGACAGCGTCTATATCGGCAAGAGCGTCAAGCCTGAGTTCATCTATCTCAGGCTTGCCAACCGGCATGGGCTCATTACCGGAGCGACCGGCACGGGCAAGACCGTCACGCTGCAAGGCTTGGCCGAAGGCTTTTCAGCCCAAGGCGTTCCGGTGTTCTGCGCCGACGTGAAAGGCGACTTGTCAGGCGTGGCGGAAAAGGGGGAAGCCAAATCTTGGATCGACGCGCGCGCCGAGGAGATCGGCTTCAAGACAGAGTTTCAATCCTATCCGGTGATCTTCTGGGACTTGTTTGGCGAGCAAGGGCACCCGATCAGGGCGACGGTTTCCGAGCTTGGACCGCTGCTCCTTTCCCGATTGATGGACCTCAGCGAGGCGCAAGAGGGCGTTCTCAATATCGCTTTCAAGATCGCCAGCGACGAGAAGCTTCCTCTGCTCGATTTGAAGGACTTGCAGGCGCTGTTGGAAGATCTAGTTCAGCGCGCCGACGAGCTGACGACGAAATACGGCAACATCACCAAGGCCTCGGTCGGGTCGATCCAACGGTCCCTGCTCGTACTCGAACAGCAGGGCGCCGGCCACTTCTTCGGCGAGCCGGCCTTGAAGGTCTCCGATCTGATGCGCACGGCGCGGGACGGGCGCGGCTATATCAGCGTGCTGGCCGCCGACAAGCTGATGGAAAGTCCGCGCCTTTATGCGACCTTCCTTCTCTTCTTGTTGTCCGAATTGTTCGAAGAGCTGCCTGAGGTCGGCGATCCCGAAAAGCCGAAGCTCGTCTTCTTCTTCGACGAGGCGCATCTTCTATTCAGAGAGGCCCCCAAGGCGCTGCTCGAGAAGGTGGAGCAGGTGGTGCGGCTGATCCGGTCGAAAGGGGTTGGCGTTTATTTCGTGACGCAGAATCCGCTCGACGTTCCCGATACCGTGTCGCGCCAGCTCGGCAATCGCGTGCAACACGCGTTGCGTGCCTTCACTCCGGCGGAGCAGAAAGCGGTGAAGTCTGCAGCGCAGACCTTTCGCAAGAATCCGAACATCGACACCGAGAAAGCGATTATGGAGCTTGGCATCGGCGAGGCGCTGGTATCGACGCTCGATCCCAAGGGTCAACCAAGCATGGTCGAGCGCACCTTGGTTAGGCCGCCGAACTCGCGTGTCGGCCCGATTTCAGAATCGGAACGAAAGGCTATCATCAAGACGAGCCCAGTTGCGGGCGAGTACGACGAAACGATCGACCGCGAGTCCGCCTATGAGAAGTTGCAGAAGCGGATGGAAAAGCGTGCCGAGGCCGAGGACTCGGACGAAGCCTCGACGAAGAAATCCTCCGGCCGCTCGCGCAGCGACAGCTTCTGGACGACGCTCGGCAAGACCATCGTCCGCACGGGCGTGCCGATGGCGACTCGCGTTCTCGAGAACGCGCTTAAGAACCGCATGAAGCGGGGCGGGTAAAAGCTAAACGAACTGGGACAGGCCTCGTTCTCGTGCCGGCTATGCGTTCGCGAGCGCGAACATCTCCTCGACGTGCTCCCAATTGATGAGATGGTCGAACCAGGCTTCGAGATATTTCGGCCGTTCGTTGCGATAGTCGATGTAGTAGGAATGTTCCCAAACGTCGCAGCCGAGCAGCGGCCAGCCGCCATGCACGAGCGGGTTCTCGCCGTTCGGCGTCTTTGTCACTTCGAGCTTGCCGTCCTTCATCGCAAGCCAGCACCAGCCCGAACCGAACTGCGTTTTACCCGCCTCGATGAATGCGTTGCGGAATGCGTCGAACCCGCCCAAATCACGGTCGATCAGCGCCAGCACCGCGCCCGGCACTTTTTTGCCGCCGCCGCCTTTCTTCATCCAAGGCCAGAACTGGATGTGGTTGAAGTCCTGGGCGGCATTGTTGAACACCCCGGCATTCTTGCCGAAGCTCGCCTTGACGATCTCCTCCAGCCCCATCCCTTCAAAGCCGGAATCGGGCAAGAGCTTGTTCAGATTGTCGACATAGGCCTTGTGATGCTTGTCATGGTGGTAGCGAAGCGTCTCCGCGGACATATAGGGTTGGAGGGCTTCATAATCGTAAGGCAGAGGGGGAAGTTCGAAGGCCACGGGCTAACTCCAGCAGGGTTCAATGGTGAGAAAAACCTGTGGGAGGCTAAAGGTTCCTTCGAAAAGAGGCAAGTCGAGCCGCTTGCAACCGCGTGCGAAGTTTGATCGGTCTGGGGTGAGGTGGACGCGGAGCCCCTGAACTCCGCGCCCGGTGCCGAGGAAGGTTCGCTGGTATCAGTACAGGGATCTGACGCGTTGGACTCTCTCAGGCCCCACCTGAACCGCAGATGAACCGGTCTTGCAGGAACCGTTCAGTTTCGATCTGCCCGCGCCGGGGCCTATCTATTTGATGAGCGGTTGGAGCTCCTTGAACTCCGGCGTACCGGCGCGTTCGAGCCACTCGAAGATGACCATTTCACTATCGACGACATCGGCGCCCGCCTTCAACAATCGCGGGATGGCCAGTTTGCGGCTTGCACGCGAGCGTGAGCCGATGGCATCGGCAACGACGAAGGCCTCGAAACCCTGACTCTCTAGGTCGATTGCGGTTTGCAGCACGCAGACATGCGCCTCTATTCCGGCCAGGACGACCTGGGGACGCCCCTGACGGCGAAGCTCATGCAGACGGTCCCGCAGTGGCGTGCTTCTCATGCAGGAGAACTCGACCTTGTCGACGACGAAGCCGGCATTGGCGGCGGCCTCACGGATCGGTTCGACGGTCGGCCCCAAACCTTCCGGATATTGTTCCGAAAGCGTGATCGGCACATCGAGCGCCCGTGCCGCGCGCACGAGCCGCACGCAGCGTTCGACCACGCCGTCCTTGCCCTTGATCGCCGCAAGCAATTTGTCTTGGACGTCGATGATGAGGAGCTGGGATTTATCGCGGGCAAGCAACATGGCAGCCAATGTGAGGGGATTCGCGGCCGCTTCATAGACCTGCCGATCACCGAAGATGGCTTGATTACACCGCCTTGGACGGCTCGGCTATTTTGAGCGCGAAGGCGTAAGCTAGGGCGATCTCTTTCAGGTGCTCAAATCGCCCGGAAGCGCCGGCGTGGCCGGCCTCCATATTGGTATGGAGCAGGACGAGCTGGTCCCCGGTGGCAAGCGCACGCAGTTTTGCCACCCATTTCGCCGGCTCCCAATAGGTCACACGGGGGTCGGTGAGACCCGCGAGCGCAAGAATGTGCGGATAGGGTTGCGTCCGCACATTGTCGTAGGGCGAATAGGCGGCGATGGTCCGGTAGTCCCGCCCGCTCTCGATCGGGTTCCCCCATTCGAGCCATTCGGGCGGGGTCAGCGGCAAACTTGCGTCGAGAACGGTGTTGAGTACGTCGACGAAAGGAACCACGGCAACGATGCCGAGAAATAGATCGGGCGCCATATTGGCCACCGCACCCATGAGCATGCCGCCGGCACTGCCTCCATTCGCGACGATGCGGCCGCGCGATGTATAGTTCTCGGCCGCCAAGTGCTCGGCGGCCGCGATGAAATCGGTGAAGCTGTTCACCTTCTTCTCAAGCTTGCCGTCGGTGTACCAGCGATAGCCTTTCTCCTTGCCGCCGCGTATATGAGCGATGGCATAGACGAAGCCGCGATCGACCAGGCTCAGCGCGTTGGCGGAAAAACTTGCCGGAATGCTCAGACCGTAAGCGCCATAGCCGTAGAGCAGAAGAGGCGCGCTGCCGTCGAGCGGCGTGTCCTTTCTGAACAGCAGCGACACCGGCACCGTTTCGCCGTCCTTCGCCGGCGCCATGATGCGGCGGGTGACATAGTGCGAAGGATCGTGACCGCTTGGAATTTCCTGGGTTTTGCGAAGCTCGCGCTTGCGCGTGCGCATGTCGTAATCGAACACTTGCGCCGGCGTGGTCATCGAGGAATAGGTGAAGCGCAAGGTCGCCGTGTCGTATTCATAACCGGCAGAGAGGCCGAGCGCGTAGGCTGGCTCCTTGAAAGAGATTTCGTGTTCCTCGCCGTCGGCGAAACGCCGCACGACGATGCGTGGGAGCCCATCCTCGCGTTCAAGCCGCACCAGGAAGTCTTTATAAGCTATGACATCGAGAATGAGCCGACCGGGTCTATGCGGCTCGATCTCGCGCCAATGCTCGCGGCTCGGTGACGTGACCGGGGCTTCGACGATGCGATAATCCTCCGCCCCGCCGGAATTGGTAAGAATGATCAGGCGCCCTTCGTGGTGATCGACGGAGTAATCGTGCTTTGGCTCGCGGGGCGCGATGAGGCGGGGCGCGGCACCCGGATCGGCGGCATCGATCAAGCTGACCTCGGCCGTTTCATGATCATGTACGCTGAGTAACAGGTAGCGCCGATCCTGGGTCGTGCCGAGACCGAGGAAATAGGCCGGGTCGGGTTGTTCGTGGACGATCGCATCGGCAGTCTCTGCACCGACTTCGTGCCGCAGCAAACGGCGGGGCCGGTGCTCGTCGTCGAGCCAGGTGTAAAACACAGAGCGGCTGTCGGCACTCCATTCGACATCGCCATTGCTGTCGGCAATTCGGGAGTCGACCAGCGCACCTGTGTCCGCCTTGATGACCTTGACGGTGTAAAACTCAGAGCCCTTGGTGTCGACGGCATAGGCCAACAGTCTGTGGTCTGGACTGTGCGCGACTGATGCGATGCGGAAGTAGGCATGAGGCGCAGCAAGCGCGTTGCCGTCGAGGAGAATTTGTTCGTCGCCGCCGTCTCGGGGCTTGCGGCAGAAGATGGGATGTTGGCCGCCCGTCACGTAGCGGCTGTAATAGGCGAAGGCGCCGTCGGGCGCCGGTACCCCGGCATCGTCTTCTTTGATCCGGCCTTTCATCTCGGCGAACAATTCGGCCTGAAGCGACTCGGTATCCGCCAGCTTCTCTTTGGTGAAGGCGTTCTCGGCCTCAAGATAGGCTCTGATTTCAGGATCGAGCAATGAAGGGTCGCGCAGCACCGCTTGCCAATTGGCGGCGCGCAGCCACGCATAATCATCGACCAGTTCCACGCCGTGATGGATTGAGGCCGACGGGCGGCGGGCGGCGCGAGGACCCCTCGCGCTGGAAAGGGCGACACTCATGTCTTGATGCTTATTCGCTGCTCTTGTCGCCGGGCGACGCGTCAGGTTCGAGGTCCAAGGCAACACCGTTGATGCAATACCGTGCACCGGTCGGCTTCGGTCCGTCGGGGAACACATGGCCGAGATGCGCGTCGCATTTGGCGCAGCGAACCTCGGTCCGCCGCATGAAGAATGACCGGTCGTCGTGCTCGCTGACCGCTTCGTCACCCGCTGGTGCATAGAAACTCGGCCAGCCGGTCCCTGAATCGAACTTGGTTTCAGAGCTAAAAAGGGGCGCGCCGCAGCAGACGCAACGATACATGCCGGTGCTCTTCTCCTCGTGATACGGGTGGCTGAACGCCCGCTCGGTCCCGTGCTTGCGGGTCACGTAGAACTGCTCAGGCGTAAGCTTGCCGCGCCACTCCTGCTCCGACATTTCGATCTTGCCGGAATCGCTTTTACCGGTGCTTTCAGCTTTGCTCATCGATGGAACACTTTCGGGTTGGTCCGCATTTATTTGAATGAATATAGGTAGCCGGTCTGCGGCGACGAAGAGTGGCATTACACCGCTCACGAAGGCTTGATTCCTATACGTTTTGTGCTTGCAACGGGGCTGACTAAGGCGGCGAAACCATCAGGAAGGCCGAAGGCTCAGTTGAGTAATCTTGGATTAGCAGATGCGGCTGCTTTGGGTGAGCGAAAGTAGGAATGTTGTTGATCCAGGCTGCAAATCTCCAGTCTTCTTACAGAACAGCGCGCTTACGGATCTGTTGGAGATTTGCGGACAACTGCAGATTAGGCTTAGGGATGCAAGGTCATTAATCGCTGTAGTTGAGAACGATTGTAACTATGGGTCATAAAAACGGCGTATTGTAGTGACCCAAGAGTATTAGTGGCTCGAAAGACGTGCAGGCAGGCGCGGCGCGGGCTGGGGCGAGGGTTTGAGCCGGAGATCGGCGAGGATTAGGGAGCCACTTCATGGACGCAAATCTGGAGAAAAACGAGCTGGTAGAGCTCACGGCCGAGATTGTTTCAGCCTATGTGAGCAATAACACGGTTGTTGCGTCTGAATTGCCTGCCGTCATTCAGAATGTCTTTGAAGCGCTGAGCAAAGCCTCGACGGCCTCCGGTGCACCGGCTCGGGAGGAACTCAAACCGGCCGTACCGATCAAAAAATCGGTCACGCCGGAATACATCATCTGCCTTGAGGACGGCAAAAAGTTCAAGTCGCTCAAGCGCCATTTGCGCACGCATTACGACCTGTCGCCCGAGGATTACCGGGAGAAGTGGGGTCTGCCGCACGACTATCCGATGGTTGCACCGAATTACGCGGCGGCGCGTTCCGATCTTGCCAAGCGCATGGGGCTCGGCCAGCGGCGCAAATAAGCGGTCGTGGGTGGCGGGCTTGCTGGCGCGTGCAGCCAGCTAATGACCGGGATTGCCCTTCGCCCGTCTCCCCAAGATCGGGTAGGCACCCAAGGTCTTACCACAAGCCTTTGTGACTCTTAATGAATCTGCCGTTCTTCGCTTGCAAGTCTGGATCGAACTCCACATAGTCGGAGGTGACAAGCGATTCGCGACCTTGCGGCGGGGGAAGGGAAATGCTGTCCGGACGTGCCTTTCGGGCCCAGCTTGTGATTCAAGGGCAGCGCGAATTGTTCGACTACTGGCTTCGGTCGGCGGACGGCCGGCGTATGCCCGCTAGGTCCGATTTCGATCCCCTCAAGGTCCCGAGATTGCTTCCCTCCATCGGCCTACTCGATTTGCGGGAGGGCTTGGCCGCGGCCTCGTTTCGGCTGGCCGGAACTCGGCTGCACGACATTTACGGGCAGGAGATTACCGGCAAACGGGCAGACGAGGTTTTTTCCGGGGACCGGGCTCGTTATTGGCGCCGTATCCACGACCGCGTGGTGGAGACCGGTGCTCCGCTCCACGGTGTGGTCAGGGGGCCTGCCGAAGGGCGGGAGCATATCGTCCTGTTTTGGCTAAGGCTGCCATTGTCGGAAGATGGACGGCGAGTCGACCGCATTCTCGGCTACGACGTATCCGGTCCCATTGCCGAGGAGCGTGCCCCTTCTGAGCACCCGCTGACCTACCATCCGCGCACGCAGGCGCAATCGCAGCCGCGGCTCAAGCGGGTGCAGTTCGGATAAAGCGCGCAATTCATGCCGCTAGGATTCGGCGAGCGCGGCCTCGGCGTCGCTCCGGATTCGTTTCACCATGGCCATAAGGCCGTTCGATCGCTGCGGCGTCAGATGCTCCTTGAGCTGCAGTAGGCTGAGTCTTTCGCCAGCATCGACGCTCAGAATTTCCTTGGCGGTCTTGCCGGAATAAAGGGCGAAAAGGATCGCGATCAAACCGCGGACGATATGGGCGTCGCTGTCGCCGAGGAAGGTCAGGCGCGGGGGTCCTCCACTGCGATCGACCCGCGTGGAGAGCCAAACCTGGCTGACGCAGCCTTGCACCTTGGTGGCCGGGGAGCGCTCGGCGTCAGGCAGGGGCTCGAGCTTCCGGCCGAGCTCGATGACATAGCGGTAGCGATCTTCCCAATCGCTGAGCAGGTCGAAGTCGGTCAGAATCTCATCGAAGCTCAATGGGCTTCGTGTCGCGCTGAGCGTATCCATGAGATCAATATAGGCCGGAAAAGGGGCGGCTGCGACCGGCCGTGGCGTCAAAAATGGGGCGCGCAATTTGGGAGGGAAAGGGCAATAACCGTCCCAATTGCGCGCCCCGTCAGGCGGGGGACCGCCAACCGTGAATAGAGTTGATAGCGAACACTGATCTGCCACCTAGTTCCCTGGTCCCGACCAATCCTCCTCCAGATCATCGGGGCTGAGCGTGTCCTGCGATCCGCCCGGACCCAAACGTGCGGGCTCGAAGGGGCTCACCTCGGAGCTTTGCTGGGGGTCGCCGTCTGTGCCCGTGCCGCTGTTAACGAGGCTCATCAGCAGCCGGGCGCCGAATTGCGCCTTCTGCACGAACACGGCAAAGGCATCCTTGCCGCGTGCGCAGGTGTCGGGGTTACGGTCGCAAAATGTTGCGACGTCGTTCACCGCAGCCTGGGCCGTCCCGTAGACTTCGCTTCGCTGCGTCTCGTCGGTCGGAAGCAGAAGCACGATAATCATCAGCCAGAAGGCTGTTCGAATCAGGAAACCCATTGTCTTGCCCTCTCTGTCGATCCTGCGGCTTGCAGCCGCTATCGTTCCCTGGTGACGCCGATGGGAATTGGGAGTTTCCCGGAAATCGGTAAAGTTTGGATTGAGAATTCGATCGGGCCCGCGAAGGACGCGCATTATCGTTTTGGTAAGACTCTTGTTGGGCGAATCGCCTATGGCCTTGCGATCTTTGTCTCCGAGCCCTTAGGGCGCGTTTAGCATCTCTTTAGCTTCGACCGCCAAGATGACTGGAAACAGAGTCTCCGGTTAATAGGTAATTTTGGGCTTCAATGCGGACGATGGGTGTAGCAGCAGCGCGTCTTGTGTTTCTTGGCTTCCTCGGCTTGACGGGAAGCATCATTTACAACGCGCTCTATCTTCAGGACACGCACAACCACACTGAGGCTGCCTCGGCGCCTCAGGAACCGGCTGCGGGGCACCCGCCGGTCGACATGGCGAAGCTCCCGCCAGCCCATACAGATCTGCCGCGTGTTGAGCCGGCTCAAGGGGGATCGACGCTCATCGTCAGAGCGGTGCAGCGCGAGCTTGCGGCACGAGGCTTCGATGTCGGCCAGGTGGACGGCAAGCCGAGCGACAAGACCCGCGCGGCGATTTCGGCCTATCAGCAAAAGCAAGGGCTCCCTGTGACAGGCACCGCCAGCGATGAGCTCTTGCGGCATATTCTGCTTGGCGACAGTGCCCCTGCCAGCGGCGCCACCGGGTCGGTCACGGCTGAACCCGTGACGAGCGACAGCAACGGCACGTCTCGCGTGAAGGCCGTGCAGAAAGTGCTCGCCGATCTCGGCTATTCGCCGGGGCCAGTGGATGGGGCGTTGGGAGAAGCCACGTCACGGGCCATCAGCGCGTTTCAGCATGACCGCAAGATTTCGGAGACCGGACGTATCACGCCAGAGCTAATGGGCGAGCTTGCACGGATTACGGGTCGCGAGCCCGGGAAGTTGGTCGCGGAGCGCTGACCCGTCGCGCTAAGATGCAGGCCACATGCGGGTCAAGAGCGAAGTCTGGGTCAAGGCATATCTGCGCCGCTGCCAGGCCGAGGCCGTTCCTGTCGTCATAGCGCGGCACGGGGACGACGCCGCCGGGGCCATTTTCATTTGCATAGACAGGCTCGATGGCACGGTGTCGCTCTACGGACCAGCACCGAGCGGCACGGCGGGCGGCGAGACTGAGCGCCGGTGGGTGAACTGCCTCGGCTCGGGTCCGGCAAGCGCGGAGGAGGCGGATCGTTATCTCACCCGCCAACGAGAGTTCGACCCCGACCTCTGGATCATCGAGGTGGAAGACAAAGCGGGCCGGCATTTCCTCGGCGACCTGGCCATCGAGTCTTAAGCCAATTATCCGGGAAACGGAGCTTAACCGGTTAGGGGTTCGTTAACCTTACCCGCCACTTAATGAGCGCGGACGATGAGGAGCGCGACGGGCGAAGGCGCGCCTCTCAAGGGGAGACTTGAAATGGCCACCATCCTTGAATTTCGCCGCGGTGTGGAAGTGACGGTCCCCAGCAAACCGGTCGATGGCTCGCTCGGCGAGATCATCATCTTTCCCGGTGTCAGGATCGACCGCAGCGCGGCCAGCGATAGCACCGCGCAGAACGCAACGCCGTCTCGCCGGCGCGCTCAGCGCAGCCGGCGCAACGTCAGCAGGGCGCGCTAGCCCGATCCCTTGTAACGGCCGCAAGAAGCGGCCGATAGCGCCTGCTCGACATTGCTGGCCCGGCTGGGTCCGGTCAGCGGCATGCGCAGTAGGGCAATCCCATCGGTGACTGGCGAATTGACGACGCCGACATTTTCAAACGACTCCGGTGCATCGACACCCGCTTCCGCGACAGACTGGTCGCCGGTGATAATGATGAGATCGATCTCCGGCCGCTTCATGTCCGGAGCGACAACCGAATAGAAGTTCTGCCCTTCCGGCGTGTAAAGCGCGATCAGCAACAATTCATTGGCGACCTTGGCGTTCAGGCGCACCGGCCCGCCGGTAAGGTCGAAGCGGCAAAACGCATAGCGCACGTCGGGCCCCATCATCGGTATGACCTGCTGGCCGGGCGCGGCCGATGGAACCTGGATCATCGTATTTGCTGGACCGAGCGAAGCGAGCCGGCCATATCCGCTCTTGGGCGCAAGCTCTGGCAGAGCGAGGACAGCAATAATATGGATAAGGCCCGCGAGTACGAGCGCCAGAACGATATAGAGCCCTGGAAGCCTTATTCGCATGTCTTGCGCTCGATCGTTGGTAGCTGCTGGTCGGGAACGAGTCCGATTCCCGAAACATCTGTGTCGCGTGGGCTATAGACACGCAACATCACGACCAGGCGCTGATCGGCGGCGCCGGCCGGGAGCCAATTCTCGGGACGGGCATGACGCGACAGATTGATCCGAAACGAACCGTCGGAGTGACGCAGCAGCTCCTCGCTGTTAAAGCTGTAACGGGAGGAGCGATTTGCAATCAGGCCGCCATATTGATCGTAGAGAGCGATCGACCACCAGCGCGCGTTGAGCGGCGCGCCCACGATGACATACTCGCAATTCGAAGAAAGGGCTGCCCCGGCGCTGTCTCTGCGGGCGATGAAGTAGCGGGCGACGGTCGAGGTGAGGGGAAGCCTGCCGCTCCGGGCAACATGGGCCCTTGTATAGTGATCGGCATCGGGGTTGCCTTCGCCGATCCAGCCTTCCCAGGGGCCGGCCTTGGTCGTGGTCAGAGGCGATCCGCGGTCGATCATGTACCAGGCGGATCCGATTCCGATGATCAAAGCCGCAACGAACGCGCCCACGAAATAGACAAGCGACCGCATGGAATGCCCGGCTTGGTCGCCGGCAGACTTTGCTCGCGAGGATGCCCCGGTTAGTGAAGACTCGTGAAATGCGCTGGTCACGCTGCTTAGCCCATCAACACGAAGCGAGGCAGAAACGGCTAACGCGGCTTCGCCGCATTGTCATCTCGTCCCGCCGATAGAACGGTTCCCGGAGCGGACTGTCCCCGAGACTGTTCAGGCTCAGGCTTGGGCTGTGCATCGGCGTTGGCTGCGGCCGCTGCCAGGCTCTGATTCGATGCCGGTCCAGGTGCGGGTGCTTGACCTGCCGGCGCCTCGGCCCTCCCTGGCGGTGGAGAGGTATCGCTCGGCGAGAGGGGGCGCGCATCCTTGAGCAGGACGCTCAGGTTCTCGAGAACCTGGCGTGTCGCCTTAGACATGTCCTTGACGCTCTCCGGCGCCGGCGCTGCGACCACCTCGACACCGGAAGCGGCACTTTGCGCAAGCGCCGCAGCGATGCGTTCCTGCTCAGCGACTTGGATCGGATGCAGCGGCAGGCCGGGGATTTGCGCAATATTGTCAGTATCGTGTGCGGCCATCATGTAGGCCTTCCAGGTTTGGGCCGGGAAACTTCCGCCGGTGACTCGAGCCATCGGCGTGAAGTCGTCGTTGCCTAACCAGACCCCGGTGACGTACTGCCCCGTGAATCCCATGAACCAGGCGTCGCGATAGGCCGAACTCGTCCCGGTCTTGCCGGCGGAATAGGTGTAATCGAGCTGCGATGCTCTGCCCGTGCCCTCCAGCACCACCGATTGGAGCATCGAATTCAACTGTTCGACCACCTTGCGCTCGAAGATCTGTTTGCGTGGAGGCTCGTCGCGTTCGTGATTGTAGATAATGTTGTTGCCGGTGAGCGTTCGGATTTCCTCGATGCCGTAAGGATGGACTTCTACCCCGCCAGCAGCGAACACGGCGTACCCTCCGGTATGCTCAAGCGGCGTCATGCCGTTGTCGCCAAGCGCCAAAGAGCACGTCTTCTTAAGATGGCGAATGCCCATCTTTTCCATATTGGCGAGCACCTTCTCGCGCCCGGCCTTGAGCGAAAGTTTCACGGCAACGGTGTTGATCGATTTGGCCAGCGCCATGCGGACCGTCATGCCCCCGCGATAGCCGCCGGAGTAGTTCTTCGGCGACCACCGGCCGCAGCTGACCGGTCCGTCGCTGACGCGCGTATCCGGGGTGAAACCGTTTTCGAGCGCGGTGAGGTAGACATAGGGCTTGAATGAAGAGCCGGGCTGGCGATAGGCGTGAGCCGCGCGGTTAAATTGGCTTTCGCCGTAATCCTTGCCGCCAACCATGGCCCGCACGGCTCCGTCAGTCTCCATGGAGACCAAGGCTCCGTTATTGAAACGTCTGGCCCGGCTGAATTGCTTGATGGTCTGGTCCATCGCTTCCTCGGCCGACCTTTGCAGACCGAGATCCACAGTGGTGCGGGCGACGACGATGCGCTCGTCCCTGCCGTGTAACAGTCGCTGGACCTCTTCAAAGGCCCAGTCGAGGAAATAGTCGGGCGTCTTGGTGTTGCCGAGTTCGACGATCTTGGCGGGGTTCAGCCTGGCGCCATAAACTTGACCCTCGCTCATAAAGCCGGCCTCGACCATGTTGGTGAGCACCTCGTTGGCGCGGGCGCGCGAGGCGGCAAGATTGACATGCGGCGCGTAGCGGGTGGGCGCCTTGAACATGCCGGCCAGCATGGCCGCCTCGGGAAGGTTCACCTCACGGATCGACTTGTTGAAATAGTATTGAGCCGCCGCCTCCACGCCATAGGAGCCGCCGCCCAGATAGGCGCGATCGAAGTAGAGCTTCAGAATTTCCGGCTTGGTGTAGTGGTTCTCCAAATAGACCGCGATCAGCGCCTCTTTGATTTTCCGGCTCAGCGAGCGTTCCGGCGTGAGGAACATGTTCTTAGCGAGCTGCTGGGTCAGTGAACTGCCGCCCTGCACGACCTGGTCGGCGCGGGCATTCTCGGCAAGCGCCCTGAACGTGCCCATGACGTCGACGCCGAAATGGTCGAAGAAACGCCGGTCCTCAGTCGCCAGCGTGGCCTTGATCATGACGTCCGGGATTTCCTCGAGCGGCACCGAGTCATCGCGCAGCAGCCCGCGCTTGCCGATTTCGTTGCCGAAACGATCGAGGAACGTGACGCTATATTCGTCGGCGAGGTTGATCTTGCCTTGCGCCGTCTCGAAGGCCGGAAGGGCGAAGCTTGCCAGAACAAAGAAGCCGGCAACGCTCAAGGTGAGGCCTTCGCAGGCGAGCTCATTGAGCGCGCGGACGGGGCCCTTAACCTCGAACCGGCCCATGAAAGACGAATAGCCGCTCCACCAATCGCGGAAACCGATCCAGGCGCCATAAAGGCTCGAATCGATCCACGAATCGATCTTCAGCCAATCGATCAGCTTGCCGCGCCGATCATTCTGGAAGATATCCCGCACCTTGCCTCTCGCGTGAAAACGACATGCCGGTAGCTCGGCCCTCCCCAATCTACCGCCCAGGCGTGTCTAATTCCTCACAATTATACTGCGATTGAGGCGTTTTATAGAGAGTTTACAGGGCATTCCAGAGGGCGAATTGTCTGGGGCCAGCCGGCGCTCCCGCAACCCATTCTGCAAGGCAAAATCGGAACTTAGGTCTCCGCTAGCCTTGCGGCTCCACTTTGTAGCCGCGCGCCTTCATGCAGGCCACATAGTCTTCATCGACGGCCCCTTCGCGAAGGCGCGATACGATGCCGAAAATGGAGGCGATCCCCTTTCGCCTTGTCTCGTGCTTGCAGGCTTCCTTGGCCTCCTCAAGGGCTTTGGCGGGGTCTTTGCCTTTGGCAGGCTGCTGATCGGCCAGAATCGCGGCCCTGGCCTTGGCAGACCGCTGATCGGCAAGAACAAAGTCGCGCGGCGCGGGCTCCGACCGGCTACAGCCCGAAACCGTCACCACAATCAGGCAAGCGAGCGCCGTCAATTGGGCGATCGGCATCGCCCAAGACGAAGACCGCATCCTCACTCGACCATCATGCATCGTAGCCAACGCGGTAGGTCCCCGAACTGCCAGAAATATGGAACGAGACGATATCGGATGCGAGCGGGTCGCAGCCGGTTTCAGTTTCACGATGGCGTGAGTATACAGCGCCTATGATCCTGAAGCGCTATTGACGGTGCGGACTCCGGCAGCGCGCAGGCTTGGAGTGCGGCGTCAGTCACCTTGGGCAATCGCGGCAAGACCGTGCTAGTGTTTCCGCTCTGTGCAATTCACCGTCTCCGCAAAACTGGCGTGGAGGTCCAATGTCGAAGATCGCTCTGATCTCTCTTTTGCTTTTCAGTGTTGCGGCGCTCGTATCGTTGCCGGCGCAGGCCGGCCAAGCGGCCCCGGCGGCGCAGTCCGATGCACCCAAGGGATATCAGTGCCACGACGAGCCGATTACAGGCAGCGGTCCCGGGTTCAAGAGCTCGCAAGAAGAATCTGAGGAGGAGGCGATCGCGAACTGGACGGAAAAAGCAACTAAGGTCTATCCCGATGCCGATTGGGAAACGGCCAAGGATCCAAGCATGCAGTGCGTGGCACAAGGCCTCTACCGCAAATGCTTCGTCACCGGTATGCCTTGCCAGCCGAAACCGGCGGAGTAGACGTGCAGTCCTTCGGGAAAACGACATGAGGCTCGCGCTCGCTATCGTTGCGATCACGCTGGCACTGACCGTCGGTTCGGCCGCCGAGGAGGGCGCGGCCCCGGTGCCGGGCCCGAAATGCCTCAAGGCGGAAATCAATCCCGTCACCGGACACATCCTTTGCATTGACCCATTAGGCGCGCCGGTCAAACCGCCAGCCGATCAGGCGAAACTTCCTTGCAAGCCTGAGCAGGTACGGGGTCAATGGACCTATGGTCCCGACTGCACGCCTGTGCCGGATGGGATGTAGGGCTCGAGCGTTACCGTAAAGGGGAGCAAGCACGTACCGATGGCGCTGTGGGCCAAATTCAAGCAGCTTGCCGATCAGTTCAGCGGGGCCGACAGTCCGGCACTGAGCCTGCGCGAAGAAGAGTTGCAGCTGGCCGCCGCGGCGCTGCTGGTGCATGCGTCTGCGATCGACGGACATGTCGATCCCTCGGAGCGCCGGAAGCTTAAGACCTTGCTGCAAGCCCGCTTCGAGCTCGATGGCCATGCCGTGCGTGCGCTTCTCGACGAGGCCGGCGCGCGCGAAGCCGAGTCCGTCGATCTTTACCGCTTCACCAGCGTGCTTTGCCGCGAACTCGACCAGGACGGACGTAAGCGCATTGTCGAGATGCTGTGGGAGGTGGCGTTGGCTGACGGTATCGTGCACGAATTCGAGGCCAATCTCGTCTGGCGCGTCGCCGAGCTGCTCGGGGTCTCAACCCGGGACCGGGTGACGCTGAGGAAAGCGGTCGAGAGTCGAGCTGCGCCCCGGCCATAGGTTAAGACATTCTTCACGGTCCTCTAGAGTGGCCGCCGCGACGGCGTTCATGCGTCATTCATGGGCCTTGCCTTAGTTTCGGCCCCAAGAAAGATAATGGGGCTGACTATGCGGCAGGTGATGAAGGCAACGATCATGGCGGCGCTTGTCTGCGCCGTCTTTGCTCAAAGCGGGTTCGCGGGGCAGCCTGGTTGCATGGAATGGAGCAAGGCGGGTCCTGTCATTGCGCGGAACAATCTGGTGTCGGCCAATGTCATCTACCAAAAGGTACAGCAGCGCACCGGCGGCAAGATCGTCAGTCAGTCGCTGTGCAAACTTGGTAACCAGTTCGTATACCGGCTGGTCGTGCTCGGCCCGACGGGCGAAGTGACCAATGTCACCGTTGACGCTCGAACCGGGCAATTTTAGCAACGAGCCCCATGCTCGACGCGGAGGAATAGCGCTTTGCGGCTTCTCGTGATCGAGGACGATCCGGATCTTAATCGCCAGCTCGTGGCCGCTCTCAGCGATGCGGGCTACGCCGTCGACACCGCTTTCGACGGCGAGGAGGGGCATTTTCTCGGCGATACCGAACCTTACGACGCCGTGGTGCTCGATATCGGTTTGCCTAAGAAGGACGGCTTGAGCGTGCTTGAGCAGTGGCGCCGCGACCAACGCAAGATGCCGGTGCTCATTCTCACCGCGCGCGAGCGCTGGAGCGACAAGGTGGCGGGCATGGATGCCGGTGCCGACGACTATGTCGCCAAGCCGTTCCATATGGAAGAGGTGCTGGCGAGACTTCGCGCGCTGCTTCGGCGCGCCGCCGGACATGCGCACAACGAGATGGAATGCGGACCGCTGCGCCTCGATACCAAGACCGCGCGCGCCACCGTGGATGGCCAGGCGATCAAGCTCACCTCGCACGAATATCGGCTGCTCGCTTATCTCATGCTGCATAAGAGGCGCATCGTTTCCCGCACCGAACTGGTCGAGCATCTCTACGAGCAGGATTTCGACCGTGACTCAAACACTGTCGAAGTGTTCATCGGGCGTTTGCGCAAGAAGCTGCCCAGCGATCTCATCAAGACTGTCCGCGGGCTCGGCTACTGTCTCTCCGACGCGAGCGATGAGGACTAATTCTCTCGCGTTCCGTCTTTTTGCGTCCGCGGCGGCGTGGACCCTCGTGGTCTTGCCAATCACCGCCCTCCTGCTGATCTCGCTCTACCGCCAAGCGCTCGAGCGGAGCTTCGATGCGCGCCTCGACGTCTATCTGACCAGTCTTGTCGCTTCGACCTCGGAAGAGGGAGGGGCGACACCGAAGGAGCCCGACGATTTCGGCCAGCCGATCTTCGGCATTCCCTTCTCGGGCTGGTACTGGCAAATCATGCCACTCGAGGCGAAAGGGCGTCCCGATTTCGTCTCCGATTCTCTGCTCGACCAGCAGCTCAAGCTGCCGAGCCACACCGGCATCTCGCCCGACGAGAGCCTGACCTGGCGCGCCTATATCGTCGGTCCTAACCAGCAACGCCTGCGCGTCGTCGAGCGCGAGATCAAGCCGGCGGGGCCGGACTCCGCCGCCTATTCCTATGCGGTCGCGGGCGATTCCGCCGAGATCGGCCGCGACCTCGCCCAGTTCACGACGATGCTCATCGCGGCGCTCGCCGTGGCGGGTCTCGGGCTCGTAGCGGCAACCTTTTTCCAGGTGCGGTTCGGACTCTCGCCGTTACGCGCCATACGCCACGCACTTGCCGCCATTCGCTCGGGCGAGGCCGAGCGGCTCGAAGGCGAACTGCCGCTGGAGATCAAGCCGCTTCAGCAGGAGTTGAATGCGCTCATCCAGTCCAATCGCGAGATCGTCGAACGTGCCCGCACCCATGTCGGCAATCTTGCGCACGCACTCAAGACGCCGCTGAGCGTCATCAGCAACGAAGCGCGCACACATGAGGGCGCATTGGCGTCCAAAGTGATCGAGCAGGCGGATGTCATGCGCACGCAGATCACGCACCATCTCGACCGGGCGCGCGTGGCGGCGCGGTCCAGCGTGATCGGCGATGTCACCGATGTCGATACGGTGCTTCAAGCGCTGAAGCGGGCACTCGACCGCATCTACGAAGACCGCGGAATTGACCTCCAGATCGTTACGGATCCGGGGCTGAAGTTCCAGGGCGAGCGGCACGATTTCGAGGAGATGGTGGGCAATCTTCTCGACAACGCGTGCAAATGGGCGCGCACGAAAGTCACGGCCAGCGCCGAACGGAATCCGGATGAGGCGCGGCTCACCGTGATCGTGGATGACGACGGGCCCGGTCTCACCAAGGCCGAACGGGAAACGGCGGTGAAGCGCGGTCAGCGGCTCGACGAGAGCAAGCCGGGCTCGGGTCTCGGCCTTTCAATCGTCGCCGATCTTGCCCATCTCTATAAGGGACGCTTCACGCTTGAAGCCTCGCTGCAAGGGGGCTTGCGCGCCCGTCTTGAGCTGCCCGCCGCCTGAAATCGGGTGTTTTTTGCCGGGCCCGCAACCTAATTCGGCCAGAATTGTTATTTGTTAAGGATAAAGTCACACCATTAAACTTCAATTCACCCTATTGCCCGGGCCGGCCGCGCCATTTGACGGCCGAAAGGGACGTGATGCGATGAGAAGAGTACCGATCCTTGCCATTGTCGTGCTGTCGGCCGTGCTTTCAGCTTGCGGGCCGAACAACAAGCAAGGCACCGGAACCGTGGTTGGAGCGGTCGCAGGCGGTGCCGCGGGTGCCGCGATCGGCGGCAGGAACAACCGGATTCCGGGGATGGCGATCGGCGCCGTGGCCGGTGGCATTATCGGCAATCAGATCGGCCGGAGCCTGGATGAGCAGGATCGCCGCATCGCGGCCAATGCCGAATTTCAGGCTCTGGAATACGGGCAGGCAGGCGCGGTGACGCCCTGGGACAACCCCCAGACCCAGCATCACGGGCAGATCGTTCCTGGCAAGCCCTATCAGCAGGGGAGCCAATATTGCCGCCCCTATACCCACACTATTTATGTTGGCGGGCAGCCGCAGACAGCGCGCGGCACGGCCTGCCGCAATCCTGACGGGACCTGGCAGGCGGTCGGCTAGGGGTGCCGGATCTGCCAAGGCCTTCCCGGACCTTGCCCCGCTCAATGCCTTTGCCTATGGCTAGCCCTCCGATGACTGTGCGGAGGCTTGCGCTTTCACGTGCTGGTTTGGATCGTTCTCTCCGGCCTTACGGCTATCGTCCTGCTTGTCCTCCTGCGCCCGCTTGCCAAAGCGGTGCCGGAAAGCAACGCGGCTGAGTCGTTCGATGCCGCCGTCTATCGCGATCAACTTGCCGAAATCGACAGCGATCGTGCGCGCGGCCTGATCGGCGAAAAGGAAGCCGAAGCCGCGCGCATCGAGATTGCGCGGCGGCTTCTTGCCGCCGACGGCAAAGCGAAAGACTCCGATCGGGCGAAGAGACAAGGTGTTACCGCCAAAGCCACGATGGTGATCGTCGGGGCAAGCCTTCCTGTGGTCGCGCTCGGTCTCTATCTCATTTACGGCTCGCCCCAAATTCCCGACCAGCCGCTTCTTGCGCGTCTCCAAGATCCGCAGAGCAGCCAGACTCTCGGAGGACTCATCGCACGAGTCGAGGCGCGCTTGCGCGCACATCCCGAAGACGGGCAGGGTTGGGAGGTAATCGCGCCGGTCTATCTGCGCTTGCAGCGCTATCAGGAAGCGGCCGACGCCTACGGCAACGCGCTCAGGCTTCTCGGTCCTTCGGCCAAGAGATTGTCGGGGCGGGGACAGGCGCTTGTGCTTGCCAATAACGGCGTGGTGACGGAAGAGGCGCGGGCAGCGCTTCAAGGCGCGCTTGAACTCGATGCCACGCTGATCGAGCCGCGCATTTTGATTGCCATTGCCAAGGAACAGGACGGGCAGTTCGCCGCGGCCATCGAGGATTGGCGTGCGCTCCTCAGCAATGCTAAGGACGATGCGCCCTGGCGGGAGATGGTGGAGAAACGGATCGAAACTGCCGAAGCGCATCTTGCCGGCAAACCGATCCCGGACAACATGCCGGCCCCGCCTGGAGCGGCAATAATTGGGAGCGGGAAGGGTCCGAGCGCTGCCGACATCGCCGCGGCTAGAAATATGGATCCCGCCGCGCGCCGCGCCATGGTCGAGCGCATGGTTCAGGGCCTTGCCACAAGGCTTGACCAAGACGGTGGCGCTCTGCCCGATTGGCTCAAGCTTGTGCGCGCCTATGCGGTGCTCGACCGGAAAGAGGACGCGTTGAAGGCGCTGGCCCGGGCCAAAAGTAAGTTCAGCGGCGATGCCCAGGCGCAGCAAGAGCTTGACCGGCTGGCAGCCGAACTTGGATTGAAGTCATGACGCGAAAACAGCGCAGAGGCATTCTGATCGGCACCTGCCTGACCGTGCTTGCGGTTGCCACCGGCCTTGTCCTGTATGCCATGCGCGATTCATTTGTGTTCTTCTACACGCCTAGCGAGGTGGCCGAGATGGCGATCGGGCCCGGCACACGGTTTCGGCTGGGTGGTCTGGTCGAGACGGGCAGTGTCGTGCGAGGCGATGGGACCACAATCCGCTTCGTAATCACCGATCAATCGAAGACAATTCCCGTAACCTATACAGGAATTCTTCCGGATTTGTTCCGTGAGGGACAAGGCGTGGTCGCTGACGGCATGTTCGAAGCGGATGGTGGTTTCCACGCAGACTATATCCTCGCCAAGCACGATGAGAACTACATGCCGCCGGAGCTTGCGGAGAAACTGAAGGCACAAGGCGTGTGGCGCGGAGACGCGAACGCCAAACCAGCGCCCGGGAACTGAAACAGCATGGGTAAGAGTCTGCGATGATTGCGGAGACCGGACATTACGCGCTGATCCTCGCGCTTGCTGTCGCCATTGTGCAAACCGTGCTTCCTTTGCTTGGCGCACGACTGCGCGATCCGCAACTTGCCGCCGTGGCCGCACCGGCCGCGCAGATGCAATTTGTGCTCGTGACAATCGCGTTCATCGCGCTGACCATCGCCTATGTCACCTCGGACTTCTCGGTCGAGAATGTCTGGCGCAACTCGCACTCCGCAAAGCCATTGCTCTACAAGATCTCCGGTGTATGGGGGAACCACGAAGGCTCGATGGTCTTGTGGGTTCTGATCCTTGCGCTGTTCGGCGCAAGCGTAGCGGCCTTTGGTGCCAATCTGCCGCGACAGCTCAAGGCAAACGTGCTCGCGGTGCAGGGCTCGATCGCCGCAGCCTTTCTTCTTTTCATCATCACCACGTCGAATCCATTTGCGCGGCTTAGCCCGGCCCCGTTCGACGGGGAAGGATTGAACCCTGTTCTGCAAGACCCGGCGCTCGCCTTCCACCCGCCGTTTCTCTACGCCGGCTATGTCGGCTTCTCCATGGCGTTCTCCTTCGCTGTCGCTGCGTTGATCGACGGGCGCATCGACGCGGCCTGGGCGCGCTGGGTCAGGCCCTGGACGCTTGCCGCCTGGATGTGCCTTACGCTCGGCATCGCCATGGGGTCGTGGTGGGCCTATTACGAGCTCGGCTGGGGCGGCTTCTGGTTCTGGGATCCGGTCGAGAACGCGTCCTTCATGCCGTGGCTCGCGGGCACGGCCCTGTTGCATTCGGCGCTGGTGATGGAGAAGCGCGATGCGCTGAAGGTTTGGACCATCTTGCTCGCCATCATCACGTTCTCTCTGAGCTTGATGGGGACTTTCCTCGTTCGCTCGGGCGTGCTGACCTCCGTCCATGCCTTCGCCGTCGATCCGGCCCGCGGCATCTTTATCCTCGCGATCATGGGTGTCTTTATCGGCGGAGCGCTCGCTCTGTTCGCCTGGCGCGCACCGCTTCTCGGCCAAGGTGGATTATTTGCGCCGATCAGCCGCGAAGGCGCACTCGTGCTCAACAATCTCCTGCTCACCACGGCTTGCGCCGCGGTATTTGTCGGCACGCTCTATCCGCTCGCGCTCGAGGCGCTGACCGGCGATAAGATTTCGGTCGGCGCACCGTTCTTCAACCTCACCTTCGGCCCGCTGATCGTTCCGCTGCTGATTGCTGTGCCGTTCGGCCCGCTGCTCGCGTGGAAGCGGGGCGATTTGGTCGCGGCGGCGCAACGTCTCATGGCTGCGGCAGCCGTGGCGATTGGCGTCGCCATTCTGCTGCTGGCTTTCCAGCGGCGGGGCCCGTGGCTCGCGCCGATCGGCATCGGGCTCGGCCTTTGGCTCATCCTGGGCGCGCTGTCCGAGATCGCTTACCGGGTAAGACGCAGCGGCGCCGGTTCCGCTGAGGTCTGGCGGCGCTTGCGCAATCTGCCGCGCGCAGCCTATGGGTCGGCGCTCGCTCATGCCGGACTTGGACTGACGGTGATCGGTATCGTCGCCACCACGGCCTGGCGCTCGGAAACCATCGTCGCACTCAAGCCCGGCGATACGGCGGAGATCGCGGGTTACGAGCTGACCTTCAAAGGTGTCGCGCCAAACCAGGGGCCCAATTACCGGGAACGGATCGGCATCTTCGCCGTTGCCCGCGACGGCCGAGCGGTAACCGCGCTTCTCCCGTCAAAGCGCGAGTTCACTGTGGAAAAAAGCGCCACCACCGAAGCCGGAATTCACGCGAGCTGGCGCGGTGATCTTTATGCCGTGCTTGGCGATCCGCTCGATGACGGCGCGTATAGCGTTCGCCTCTACTTCAATCCGCTGGTGCGACTCATCTGGCTCGGCGCGCTGGTCATGTTTGCCGGCGGCGCCGTATCGCTGTCCGACCGGCGCTTGCGCGTCGGTGCGCCGATGCGCGGGCGGACCAAGGGGGCGCCCGCCGCCGCAAGCAAGTGACTGTAATGACGGAGCGCAATCCCTTTTTCGCTTTTGCTCTCGGGCTTTGGCTTCTTGTGCTAGCAGCCGTTCCGGCAGGCGCAGTCCAGCCTGACGAGATCCTTGCCGATCCTTCGCTCGAGGCGCGTGCGCGCGCGATCTCGGCCGGCCTGCGCTGCCTCGTCTGCCAGAATCAATCGATCGACGACTCCGATGCGCCCTTGGCCCGGGATCTCAGATTGCTCGTGCGGGAGAGATTGCAGGAAGGCGACAGCGACGATGAGGTCGTCGATTTCATCGTGGCGCGCTATGGCGAGTTCGTGCTGCTCAAACCGCGCTTTAGCTGGACGACGGCATTGTTGTGGTTTGCCACGCCCGCGGTCCTGGTGGCGGCTCTTGTTTTGATTTGGCTCGCTTATCGGCGGCGGAGGGCGGGAAGTACGGGCCTCGCCCCGTTAAGCGCGAGCGAAAAGCGCCGCTTGAATCGCCTCCTGGACGAAGGCTGAGGCTTGCGCTAATTGACAGGCGCGAACGCCTCGCCGAGGGCCGATTTCGCCGGGAACCTTACTGAAATTTAATGCCGTCGAAACAACGGCGTAATCGGCAAACGCTTATATGTTGGTCCTGTGTTGATCCGAGAGGCCGCGTGCGTCTGGTGCCAGGCTATCTATCGGGATTCGCTTATCTCAGGAGAGAGGTGACTTATGAAAATTGACCAGAGCTCCGCTGCGAACGAGAGCACGCGCTTGCGGAAACTGACCCGCAAACCTGCGCTTCTCGCGGCCGCCGCCCTGATAGCCACCGGCGCATTAGGGCTGATCCTTGGCAACAGCGTACCGAGTGCCGTCGCCGAGACCGCTACGACCCAAAAGACAATCGAGACGCCCTTCGGCCGCGCGCCGCTGAGCTTCGCCGATCTCGTTGCCAAGGTCAGCCCGGCGGTGGTCAGCATCAATGTGAAAGGCGACGTCAAGGTTGCCGATAACGACAGTGAAATCCCGGGCATGCCCGACATTCCCGAGGACAACCCGCTCTACGACTTTTTCAAGCAATTCCGCAAAGGCATGCCGCAAGCGCCGAGCAGGCCCACGCCGA
>Ga0315534_1000101_pt1 | contig 47111 bp, 39 predicted proteins | sample SalMarSW160240MG_FD_203094 | JGI IMG/M metagenome (GOLD analysis project Ga0315534, IMG submission 203094) | Salt marsh sediment microbial communities from the Plum Island Ecosystem LTER, Massachusetts, United States - Salt Marsh Sediment SW1602-40 ... | reverse complement strand
GATTCACGCAGGTATGGAGGCGGTATGAGATAAGCCATGATATCGCAATCGCCGATCTCGGCGAAGGCCCGGTTGATCGCCTGGGCCTGTCCACTGTCACCCTCGCTCCGCCAGGTTAAGCGCGCACCGTAGGATCGCAATATTTCGCAGCTGCTGTCGGTCGAGCCGCCGTCCTGCACGTGATATCTGAGCGATGGATAGTCCTGCATTAAAACGCTGTCGATGGTGGCTGCGAGGAAGTGGCCGCTATTGTGGCTCGGCGTCACGATCCCGATCGACGGCGCGTCGGCGAGCGGTCGTTCGCTAACGTAATCCGCATCAATTCGTATAGGTCGCGGCGCGTGCTGCTCGAACGTCCAGAGCGGTGGCCGCAGCCATATCCGGCGTGTCCCATGGCGCGCCAACGAGTAGGCCGCGGCCAGAGTCTTGACGTTCGCTTCCAGCTTCGAGATCCGGGCTTCGAATTCTCGCAGACGCTGCGCCGTAATATCCCCGGTGTCGTCCATGCTACGAACTGAATCCCCCGCGTCGACCGCTAAAGCATCAAACTCTGTGATAGTTCGCCAATCGCGGCCGGCGGTTCAATGCGCCGGCCCTCGCTCATCGGAACGAGCGACGGTTTCCGTCGGCGCGCAGGCCGGCCCGGACGCCGCTAGTCCGGCGATTGGCGACGCGTTCGCCAATTCGTGTTCGATAAACCAATTATAGACCGCAGCGATGCCTTCCTTCAGCCCGAGACGCGGCCGCCAGCCGAAACTGCGGAGCTTGGTGGAGTCCATCAGCTTGCACGGCATACCATCGGGTTTGCTCAGATCGTATGCGGTCGTGCCGCTAAAGCCGACGACGTCGCAGATGGTTTTCGCCAGATCAAGAATCGTGATGTCCTCGCCCGAACCGATATTGATATGCCCGTGCCCAGAATAGGTCTTTGCGAGATGAACGATGGCGTCGGCGCAATCATCGACGTGAAGAAATTCTCGCCGCGGCGTGCCGGTGCCCCAAATTACGATCTCTCGGTCACCCCGAAGCTTGGCATTGTGCGCCTTGCGCATCAGCGCCGGCAAAACATGACCCGAGTTAAGGTCGAAATTGTCACCGGGGCCGTAAAGATTGGTCGGCATGACCGAGATAAAATCGCAGCCGTGCTGCTCGCGATAGGCCTGCACCAGCTTGATACCGGCGATTTTGGCGATCGCATACCATTCGTTCGTCGGTTCGAATGCGCCGGTCAGAAGCGACTCTTCGCGGAACGGCTGCGGCGCGAGCTTTGGATAAATGCAAGACGAGCCAAGAAAAACCAGCTTTTCGACCCCTGTACGGCAGGCTGCTTCGACGAGGTTGGCTTCGATCATCAGATTGTCGTACAGGAATTCTGCCGGGCGTGTAGCGTTGGCGAGAATGCCGCCGACCTTTGCGGCAGCGACGAATACCGCGTGCGGGCGTTCTTGCGCCATCCACGCCTCGGTCTCGCTCTGACGTCTCAGATCGATGGTCTTGCGGTCGACGGTCAAGATCTCGCAGTCTTCGTTGGCCAATCTACGAACGATAGTCGAGCCGACCATGCCGCGATGCCCGGCGACGAAGACGCGCTTGCCAGCGATTGGATAGAGGACGGCGGTCACTCCGCCGCCTCCCGAAGATTGCGCTCCTGACCCTCGCGCTTCATCGTCACAAGGTCGGCGGCCACCATTTCTTGAATCAATTCGTGGAAGGTCGTCGTGTGGCGCCAGCCGAGCCGTGCGCGAGCCTTGCTCGGATCGCCAAGGAGGAAATCGACCTCGGTTGGACGAAAATAGCGGGGATCGACTTCAACGAGAACCTGGCCGGTCTTGGCATCGAGACCTTTCTCATCGACCCCTTCGTCGACCCATTTGATTGCGCGGCCGACCTCAGCGAATGCGAGCTCGACGAACTCACGCACAGAGTGGGCCTCGCCTGTCGCCAGCACGTAATCGTCCGGCTGTGCCTGCTGCACGATCCGCCACATGGCCTCGGCATAGTCACGGGCATGGCCCCAGTCACGCTTTGCGTCGAGATTGCCGAGATAAAGCTTGCTTTGGAAACCGAGCTCAATCGCTGCCACCGCCCGGGTAATCTTGCGGGTGACGAACGTTTCACCGCGGATCGGGCTCTCGTGATTGAACATTATTCCGTTTGACGCATGCATCCCATATGCCTCACGGTAGTTCACCGTGATCCAATAGGCATAAAGCTTGGCTGCCGCGTAAGGGCTGCGCGGATAGAATGGCGTCGTTTCGCGCTGCGGGATCTCTTGCGCAAGGCCAAAAAGTTCGGACGTCGAGGCCTGATAAAAGCGCGTCGTTTTTTCCAAGCCAAGAATGCGCAACGCCTCAATCAGCCGTAGCGTGCCGATCGCGTCGGCGTTCGCCGTATATTCTGGCGTTTCGAACGACACCTTAACATGACTCTGAGCCGCGAGATTGTAGATTTCATCGGGCTGCGTCTGCTGCACGATACGGATCAGGTTCGTCGAGTCGGTTAGGTCGCCGTAATGGGTGAGGAACCGCACGTTCTCCTCGTGCGGATCTTGGTAGAGATGTTCGAGCCGACCGGAGTTAAACGACGAGGAGCGCCGGCGGAGGCCGTGCACCATGTAGCCTTTCGATATTAGCAGCCCAGCTAGGTGAGCGCCGTCTTGTCCCGTGACGCCGGTAATGAGTGCGACCTTTTGGGTCATATGCGCTTGCCAAGCCCCCTCTTCGACGCGATGTCAGCACGCCGCGGGATGTTCACCTGTCTGGACACTCCGGTGGTCCACCTGCGCACAACCCCTCACAACCCCTTATGCGTGAACTGTCTTCACATGGCAAGAATATGGTTTCGGCACATGCGTTCGTCGCGTATGAGAAATATCCTCTTCGCCGCTCCATCACTCCGGCCATGTGCCATTGGCGGCGAGCGCTTCGCCCGCGAGATAAAGCGAGCCGGTAATAATAATGCGCGGCGCGGGCACTAAGCCGAGCCCGCCGATTCCGGCGAGCGCCGCCGCCAGGCTATCGCTCGCATCCGCTGGAATGCCGATTTCGCGCGCGATCCCCGCAAGCGCTTCGGGGGGTAACGCTTTGTCCTGATGCATGGGAACCGCGATCAGCCGGCGCGCAAGCCCAACGAAATTTTGGAGGAAGCCCGCGGCGTCCTTGGTCTGCAACATTCCTACGACCAGAATAAGCGGACGTGAGACACGCTCTTCGAGGTCGGCGAGCGCCGCTGCCGCGATCCGTCCGGCATCGGCATTGTGTCCGCCGTCGAGCCACAGTTCGCCCCCCACGGGCGTAAGGGTGACCAACCTGCCGGCAGCGAGTCGCTGCATGCGCGCCGGCCACTCGGCTTTCACCAGACCTTCTTCGTAGGCTCTGATCGGCAGTTCGAGCCCGGCCGCGCGCAAGGTTGCGATCGCCGTGCCGGCATTGTCGAATTGGTGCCGACCGAACAGGCGCGGCGCCGGCAGGTCGAGCAATCCGCCCACATCTTGATAAACCAGGCGGCCACGTTCCTCGCCGGCGATCCAGTCCTGTCCGGCGACATGCAGCAATGCTCCGACTTGCTCTCCGCGCGCGAGAATTGGCGCGAGCGCGTTTTCGCTCTGCCGGCCGATGATCGTCGGCGTATCGGGCTTGATGATCCCCGCCTTCTCGGTTGCGATCATCTCGATGGCGCCGCCGAGAAAATCCATATGGTCCATCGACACCGAGGTGATGACGCTCGCGAGCGGTTGATCGATCACATTGGTGGCGTCGAGGCGGCCGCCAAGTCCCACTTCGAGCAGCAACACGTCGGCGGGGTGGCGGGAAAACAGGAGAAAGGCGGCGGCGGTCTCGATTTCAAACACCGTGATCAGCGCTGCGCCGCTCTTGCGCTCGCAGAATTCGAGCGCATCGGCGAGTTCGCCATCTTCGACCAGCACGCCGCCGCCGGGACGGCCAAGCCGGAAACGCTCATTGATGCGAACGAGATTGGGCGAGGTATAGACGTGGACGCTCCGGCCCGCGGCTTCGAGCATCGCGCGCATAAACGCGATGGTCGAGCCCTTGCCGTTCGTTCCCCCGACATGAATCACCGGCGGCAGCCGCTTCTGCGGATGATCGAGCGCGGCGAGAATGCGCCACATGCGTTCGAGCGAAAGATCGATGCGTTTGGGATGGAGCGCGAGAAGCCGGGCGAGGATCGACCCGATGGGCGCCGCCGGCAGCGCGGTCATTGCAGAAGTCTCGGTTGCAAATTCCCCACCCACCGGTCGGGAGGCGCGCGATGCGGCGCGACACGGCGGGCGCCGCGCATCGAATCTCTGCCTCGATCACGCGCGGCGGTCACGTTTCAAACGCCGGCTGTGCGTTGCGCGAAGGCGGCGACGCCTTGGTGAGCAAGCGGCACAGCCGCGCCAATGTCGCGCGCATCTCCTGGCGTGGCACCACCATGTCGATCATGCCGTGCGCCTTGAGATACTCCGCTCTTTGGAACCCCTCCGGCAGGCGTTCGCGAATGGTCTGCTCGATCACGCGCGGGCCGGCAAAACCGATCAATGCCCCCGGCTCCGCGATATGGATGTCGCCAAGCATCGCGTAGGAAGCGGTTACGCCTCCCGTGGTCGGGTTAGTCAGCACGACGATATAGGGCTTTCGCTGCTCGCGCAGGCGCTCGATCGCGACCGTCGTCCGCGGCATTTGCATCAGCGCGAAAATGCCTTCCTGCATGCGAGCGCCGCCCGAAGCCACGAACAAGACGAACGGCGTGCCTTTTTCGATCGCGGTTTCCGCGCCTTTGATCACGGCCTCGCCCGCCGCCATGCCGAGCGACCCGCCCATGAAGTCGAAATCCTGGACGCCGATCACCACGGGCTGACCTTCAAGCTTGCCCAGGCCGAGCTTGATCGCATCGGCGAGGCCCGTCTTGGCGCGGGCGTCTCTGAGGCGATCGGAATAGCGGCGTTCATCGCGGAACTTGAGCGGGTCGACGGGCACCGACGGCACGCCGATGTCAAGCCAGGTCGCGCCGTCGAACATCGACTTGAGGCGCGCGGTGGCGCCCATCCGCATATGGTAATTGGAGCCGGGAATGACGAACTGATTCGCCTCCACGTCCTTGTAGAAGACGAGCTGCCCGGTTTCGGGACACTTGATCCACAGGTTTTCCGGCAGGTCGCGACGGTTAAGGAAATTACGGATTTTCGGCCGAACGACGTTGGAGATCCAGTTCATGGCTCAGTTCTTTCCACTCGCTCCCCGGCTGCTCCGACCGCAGGCCCAATGCCGTCAAGGACTAGGGGGGAATCATCGGCGCGACCGCGCCGTCAAGCATGGCCGGCTTCGCTTGACAACATGCCGAGATCGATGCCGATCTTTTTGAGCGCCTTTCCGTACTTGCTATCGATGTCAGCGCCGAAAATCAGCTCGAGATCGGCGGTGCAGTGCAACCAGCCATTGGCCTGAATTTCGCTTTCGAGCTGGCCCGGCGCCCATCCCGCATAGCCGAGCGCGAGCACCGCGCTGAGCGGGCCGTCGCCGCGTGCGATCGCCTTGAGAATATCGAGCGTTGCGGTGAGGCAAATGCCGTCGTCGATGGGAAGTGTCGAGTTCTCGATGAAGAAGTCGGCCGAATGCAGCACGAAGCCGCGCCCGGTTTCGACCGGGCCACCGCGCAGGACAGGCACCGAGCCCGCCCGCGGCGGTAACATGATCAGGTCGGCCGCCGGGATAACCTCGAGCTGCACCAAGAGGTCCGCGAAATTTATGTTCGCCGCTGGGTGATTGACGATAATTCCCATCGCGCCCTCGGAGGAATGGGCGCACACATAAATCAGGCTGCGCGCAAAGCGCTCGTCGCGCATGCTGGGCATGGCGATCAGCATTTGTCCGTCGAGATAGCCGCGCTTGGGCGGGCCATCTCCCGAGGTCTTCCTGGCTATTCTCATCAGTGCAAGGTTACCCCGATCCGATCGCATTCGGCAACGCATGTGTCCGCGCGTGATGCCTCGCTCACGACCATTTCAGTAGCAACCCCCTGGTTGCGTCGATAAATGATCGCCCATGATTGTACCAGGATTGCGGCGACGTATCGTTCTCCTCGTTTGCATCGTCGCCTCTATGTCCGCCCCATTCATCGGCTGGACTCGGTCGCACGCGGCCGACGCATCCGCCTGGGTCGGCAATTCGCGCTCCGCGCTTCGCCTCATTGCGGGCACGCCGGCGAGCGGTCAAAGTTTCCTGCGCGCCGGTATTGAAATAAGGCTCGCGCCAGGCTGGAAGACCTATTGGCGCTACCCGGGGGATTCGGGCATCGCGGCTCGATTCGATTTTGCCCGATCGACCAATGTCAAGTCGGTCGAAGTCGCATGGCCAGCGCCGCACGCCTGGCGAGACGACGCGGGGACCTCGATCGGGTACAAGGACAACGTCCTATTGCCCCTCCGCGTGGTCCCGCAGAACCCGACGCAAACGGTCGGGCTCGCACTTGCATTCGACTACGCGATTTGCGAGCGCGTATGCGTTCCCGAGTCCGGCAGCACGGAATTGCAGCTCTCGGCCTCCGCGCCGGAGCATGACGCCGCGCTCGCGGCGGCAGAGGCGCGCGTGCCGAAGCAAAGCGTGGTCGGCGCTAGTACCGGCTTGGCGATTCGCGCCGTCACGCGCGACGGCACATGGCCGCACCCGCGCATCATGGTCGACGTGGCGGCGCCTGCGGGCCAAAGCGTCGATCTGTTCGCCGAAGGACCGACCCCAGACTGGGCCTTGCCGTTGCCCGAGCCGGCCGGCGAAGCGCGCGACGGCATACACCGGTTCACCTTCGATATCGACGGCGTGCCGCCGGGCGTCGATCCAAAAGGGGCAACGCTGAGACTCACCGCGGTCGCCGGCGCGGATGCGGTCGAGGCCTCGTACCGTCTCGACTAATTCACCGTGCGCGCGTTAGGGTGATGCCGGCGCGGGTTCATCTTGGGCTCCCACAGGCGTGCGGGGTCGCCTATGGATGTCTTAAAACAGGCCAGTCACGAACGAGGATCACATTCATGCCCATCAAAGTCGGCGACCGCATTCCCGAGGCGAAGTTCCGTATCATGAGCGAGAGCGGACCGGCCGTAAAGACGACCGACGAGGTCTTCAAAGGCAAGAAGGTGGTGCTGTTCGCCGTGCCCGGCGCCTTCACCCCCACCTGTCACAAAAATCATCTCCCCGGCTTCCTCAAGAACGCCGACGCGATCAAGGCGAAGGGCGTCGACACGATCGCCGTCACCGGCGTGAACGACGTGTTTGTCATGGATGCTTGGAAGAAGGCGACCGGCGCTGAGGGAAAGATCGAGTTCCTCGCCGACGGCAACGGCGATTTCGCTAAAGCGATCGACCTTGCGCTCGATGCCAGCGGCGTCGGCCTCGGGCTGCGCTCGCGACGCTACGCGATGCTGGTCGAGGATGGGGTGGTCAAAAAGCTCAGCGTCGAAAGCGAGCCGGGAAAGGCCGAGGTTTCGAGCGCCGAGAACCTGCTCAAGCAGATGTGAGCCTCGGCGCGCCGGTCTTTCTCATGACGCGTCGCTTTCCGTATTAGCGGCGCGCATTTCCTTGATCGCTTCGCGGGCGATTTCGTCGGCGCGTTCATTGAGATCGTTGCCAGCATGGCCGCGCACCCAGTGCCAACGCACTTTGTGATGCGCGAGCGCGGCGTCGAGCCGTTGCCAAAGATCGACGTTCTTCACCGGCTTCCGATCAGCGGTCCGCCAGCCGTTACGCTTCCATGACATAATCCAGCTCGTGATGCCCTGCCGCATATATTGGCTGTCGGTGTGAAGATCGACCGTGCACGGCCGCTTGAGGGCCTCAAGCGCCATGATCGCCGCGGTCAGCTCCATGCGATTATTGGTCGTATGCGGATCGCCCCCCTTGATCTCCCTGCGGCGCCCGTTCCATTCGAGAATCGCACCCCAGCCGCCGGGCCCGGGATTGCCGGAACATGCACCGTCGGTATGGATGGTGACGTAGCCTTCCGACACGAGACCCTCGCTCAGTCGATGCCGTAATCGCGCGCGTCGGCGACCATCTGATGAAAGCGGAGCTTGCGGTAATATTCGAACGGGTCTTTCGGCCGAACGAGCGCGCCAGGGGGGGTCGCGAACCAGTCCACGAGCCGGGTCAACAAGAAGCGCAGCGCGGCGCCGCGGCAAAGCATTGGCAAGGCGGCGATCTCGCGGTCGGAGAATGGCCGCTTGCGAAGATAGCCGAGCAGCAGCGCGCGCCCCTTGGTCACGTTGTAGGAATGGTCTGGCTCGAAGCACCACGCGTTGAGGCAGATCGCCACGTCATAAGCAAGCATGTCGGTGCAGGCAAAATAAAAATCGATCAGGCCCGAAATGCGCGTGTCGAGAAAGAAGACGTTGTCCGGAAACAGGTCGCCATGGATCACGCCTTCCGGCAGGTCGTGCGGCCATGACGTCTCGAGTTGCGACAATTCGGTTTCGATCGCTTCCGCAAGACCGGCGATCACCGTGTCGGCGCGCCCCTGGGCGCTCCGGTAGAGCGCCCGCCAACCATCGACGGAGAGCGCGTTGCGCCGCCGCAGCGAAAAATCGAGGCCGGCAAGATGCAGCTGCGCGAGCGCCTCACCCACTCCTTGGCAATGGGCGACATTCGGCCGTCTGATCCACATGCCGTCGAGGAAGGTGAAGATCGCCGCCGGACGGCCGGCGAGACGGCCGAGCGCCGCCCCTTTGCGAGTCTTGATTGGCTGCGGGCAGGTGAGCCCGCGCCCCGCGAGATGCTCGAGCAGGCTGAGGAAGAACGGCACGTCGGCCGCCGCGACGCGCTTCTCGTACAAGGTCAGGATGAAATTGCCGCGGGACGTGTGCAGCAGATAGTTGGAGTTCTCGACCCCTTCGGCGATCCCCTTGTAGGCGAGGAGTTCGCCCAGATCGTAGTCGCCGAGATAGGCCTGCAGCTCTTCGACAGCGATATCCGTATAGACCGCCATCCCGCCCCCGGACGGCCTTATTCAGCCGCCGTGCCGGCCGCCTTGTCGATGTCCCTGAGGTGGCGGGGCAAGGGGAAGAACATGCTCTCCTCGACCGCCGAGACGGTTTCCACGCTGATCTCGTAGCGGGCGGCGAAAGCGTCGATGATCTCCTCCACGATCACCTCCGGCGCCGACGCGCCCGCGGTGATGCCGAGACGCGCAATCCCGGCGAGCCGCGACCAATCGATCTCATGGGCGCGCTGCACCAGTTGCGCCTGCGAACACCCGTTGCGCTCCGCCACTTCCTTCAGGCGTTGCGAATTCGAAGAGTTGGGCGCCCCGACCACGATCAGCGCGTCGACGATCGGCGCGACCCGCTTGACCGCCTCCTGCCGATTGGTGGTGGCGTAGCAGATGTCTTCCTTCTGCGGTCCGACGATGGTCGGGAATCGCTCAGTCAAGACGGCGATAATTTCAGCGCAGTCATCGACCGACAGCGTCGTCTGCGTAACGTAAGCGAGCTTTGTCGGATCCTGGGGCGTGAAGCGGGCCGCGTCCGCTACAGTCTCGATCAACGTGATCGCGCCGGCCGGCAGTTGGCCGATTGTCCCCGCGACCTCGGGGTGGCCGGCATGTCCGATCAGCACGATCTCGCGTCCGCGGCGGAAATGAATTTCGGCCTCGCGGTGCACCTTGGTGACCAGGGGGCAGGTCGCGTCGAGAGCGAAGAAATTGCGCTTGGCAGCCTCCTCCGGGACCGATTTCGGCACACCATGGGCTGAGAACACCACCGGCGCCTGCGTATCGGGAACTTCATCCAGCTCTTCGACAAAGATCGCCCCCTTGGCTTTGAGGCTCTCGACGACATAGCGGTTGTGTACGATCTCGTGCCGCACATAGACCGGCGCCCCATATAGCGCGAGAGCGCGCTCAACTGTCTCAACCGCCCGCACGACCCCGGCGCAGAAGCCGCGGGGCGAACAAAGAAGGACCTTGAGCGGCGGCTTTCCGCCGGGCATGGATGGTGCGGTCATGGCTGGCCTTGTGGTTCTGGCTCTCTCTCGCGCTGGTCGGTCTTGAGCTTCGGTCCAGCGGCTGTCAAGCTGGTCACGGGTTGCCTCAGTTACGGCTGGTCGCCTATATAGAGTGCAACTTCCTCTTTCTCAGACAAGAAAAGGCTTCGCCGTCTGACGGCGGGCGGGGCGCCAAGGAGGCTTTACCATGTCGGACCAACCGCTGATGCCCAAAGCCACCGCCGTGTGGTTGGTCGAAAATACGGCTCTGTCGTTCGATCAGATCGCGGATTTCTGCAAGCTGCATCCGCTTGAAGTGAAGGCAATCGCTGACGGCGACTCGGCCCAGGGCATCAAGGGCCTCGACCCGATCCTCACCGGCCAGCTCACCCGCGATGAGATCGAACGCGTTGAAGGCGACGCGCATGCGCGGCTGCGGCTTGCCCAATCCAAGCTGCGCCTCCCCGAAGCCAAGCGCAAGCGCGGGCCGCGCTACACGCCGGTGTCCCGCCGCCAAGACCGCCCCAACGCCATTCTTTGGCTCGTGCGCAACCATCCGGAACTGAAGGACAGCCAGATCATGCGCCTCGTCGGCACGACCAAGGCGACGATCGCGGCGATCCGGGAACGTACCCATTGGAACGCGCCGAACCTCAACCCGCTCGACCCGGTGACGCTCGGCCTGTGCTCGCAGATCGATCTCGATCTCGAAGTCAGCCGCGCGGCCAAGGAGAAGCCGCTTCCGGCCGAACAGGCGGTCACCTTGCTGCCCGCCGACGTGACCACCGCCGCGCCGACCACGGAAGCATCTAAAGAACCAGAGAAAAAACCTGCCGAGGAGCTCGATGTCGAGGCGGTGTTCGCGCGCCTCAAGAAGATCGGTGGCAAGCAAGAGGAATAGTCGCACTGGGTGCCCGGCCGCGCCCGGTCATGATCGCCGCACCGGCATCGGTCTGACGGTCAACTAAAAAGCGGCGTGCCCGGAACAAAAGCCTCGAACGCAGCCCAGAACAACTGCCGATACTGGTCCTGCTCCATCAAGAGCTCGTGCATCGCGCCCGGGACGATGAGATGTGAGCCGGCGCGGAGGTTCCAGGTAAAGTCCTCGATCGCCGCAAGCGACATCAGATGATCGTTGGCAGCCGCAAGCAGGAGCATCGGCTGGCGCAATCGGGCGGCGTAGGATGGCTGCTGCAAAGCCGCCATCGTGCGGAACGCCGCGCTGACCCAACCGATCGTCGGCGCTCCCACGCCGAGGGCCGGTTCGGCTTCGAGGATGGCGGCGGTCCGCGCATACCGGACTGGATCAGACGTCATTACATTGCCCGCAAAGGGAGCCGCGGCGGACGGCGTCGGGCCACCACCCGGCACATAGAGGCGACCGAAGCCGAGCAGCTTTAACGCGCGTGCTATGGCCGGGCCGGCGCCTAAAAGCGAGCTTTGCCCGAGCCCGATCATCGGGGCGCTCAGCACCGACCGGTCGAACCAGCGATGGCCGCGCCCGGCCGATTGGATCAGCACTGTCGCGCCCATCCCCTGGCCCAGCGCGAAAAGCGGCGGCGGGCAGTCGGGCAGCACAACATCTTTCATGAATGTTTCGAGGTCGGTGAGGTAGTCCGCGAACCGGCGCACATGGCCCTTGTGCGGATTGCGGGTCAAGCGTTGCGACAGGCCCTGGCCGCGCCAGTCGAGGGTGACGACGGCGAAGCCGCGCGCGCGTAAGTCGCGAACGACTTCAAAATACTTCTCGATGAACTCGGCGCGATCTTGAAACAGGCAGACCGTACCTTTGCGTCCCGGGGGAGGCGGCCAGCGCGCAAAGCGAAGCGCGACGCCGTCCGGCGTCTTGAGCACGCCGACGACCCCGTCGGCGGGAGCCGGATTGGCAGGGATGGAGACGAGGTTCATCGAGAGGATCCGCGCGGCAAAAGCCCGCTTATATCAGTCGGCGAGGCCCGCTCAACCCGAGTGAAGGGGAAGCCCGGCCACGGCCCGGAGACCCGCTGTCGGTCTTGCAGCATCAAGCCCGCCTGCCCATATCACTTATGCGCCGGCCAAAGTGCGGCGCGACGAGGTGGTTCGGCCCTTGGGCGGACCGTTTCGCATGTCGCTCAATCCTAGGAGGATATGCTATGCGCACGACTTTCGATCTTACGCCCCTCTATCGTTCTACCGTTGGTTTCGACCGTCTGGTTTCGCTGCTCGACCAGATGGCGGGCTATGATGGCCAAGGTTCGGCCTACCCGCCCTACAATATCGAACGCACCGGCGAAAACAGCTACCGCATCACACTCGCCGTCGCCGGCTTTGCTGAGCCCGAGCTTTCGCTTGAGGCCAAGGAAAACACCCTGACCATCCGCGGCGAGAAACCGCAGACGAAGGTCGAGGAGAAGCAAGGCGAGGTGCTCTATCAGGGCATTGCCGCACGCGCTTTCGAGCGGGTGTTCCAGCTCGCCGATTTCGTCGAGGTGAAGGGCGCGACTCTGGAGAATGGCCTCCTGCATGTCGACCTGGTACGCGAGATTCCGGAAAAGATGAAACCGCGCCAGATCAAGATCGCGTCTTCCGGCGAGGACAAGGTGATTAGTTCCCAGGCCGCCTGATCGGGCAAGGCCTTGCGAGTTCTTAAAGCGCTCCCGCAAGGGAGCGCTTTTTCATGCGGCAGCGGCGGCAAGGCCCTCTCACCCCGTACCACGTCCGCCGGTTAAGGCGATGCGGCTTTATTCCAGCGGCGCGACCGGCACGATCTTTATCGAGCCGGTGATTTCATCAGGTCGGGGACGCGGCAGCGGCGTCTTGGTCCTCTCCAATTCCGCCGAACGTGCCGAAGGAATGGTGCGCGGCGGGACGGGCCGGCCTTCACGCCACGGCCGGAAGGGCAGTTGAGCGTAGGATCGCATAGCGGGCGGCGGCATCCGTCCGATCTCAGGATCGTGACGAACCGCAAGGATCTCTCCGGTCTGCGCATCGACCGTAAGCCGTACGTCAAGCTCGTAGGGATCGACCGCCGCGACTTCATAGCGCGATCCCCTCCGCACCGGCCGACCGACCGGATCGAAGCCGCCGGAGCGGACGCTGGTAAGGATGTCGTGCGGCGGCAGCGCCTGCGGCGGGACACCCGGCGCCGGCGGCTGCCATTCTTGCGCGGCAGCAATCGGCGTAAAAATGAGCAGCGCCGCGGTAAATAGAAGACCGCGCCCGGTTGTCATGACCCCACTCCCCCTCTAGGAAGGTTAACAAATAGCGGGCGAATGGGGCGATGCCGGGGCCATCGCCGGCGTTAAGTGCTTGGCCGCCGCGCGAACTCGGCGCCCGGAGCGAAACCGGGCCGACGAGCGGGTTTCGCCGGGCTTGCTTTGAGCCTTCAGTGGCCTAGGATTTGAATAAGAGAGGACAGCGGTAAGCCGGCAGTTTCGAGCCTTTCAAAAGCTTGAACGCGGGACCAGATTTTGGCATTCTCATTTAGGACAGCATTGCTGTCCTGTGGGCGGGGCGCGACTTCCATTCTGGGGTCGCTATTCGCCCGGCGCTCGCGGAGGAACGCGCGCCCAACTGGAGCAGCCACGGCCGGTCGGGGACCCGGCGTGAAGGCTGCCCGCCACACAAGGAACCCTTCGCGTCGCGGCGCTAGCCGGTGCTGCGAACGAGGTGGGTGCGCCGGCGAATTTGAGTATGCCGGCCGAGCGAGGCGAGGATTTAAGGATGAGCACGACAGAGTTCGGCATCCGGTCCGGCGAATTCGAGGCGGCGGGGTTCGATGCGGCGGGAGAGGCGCGCGGACTTTACGATCCGGCCTTGGCGAAGGATTCCTGCGGGGTCGGCTTCATCGCCGACATCACGGGCCGAAAGTCGCATGCCATCGTGCAAGACGCGCTGACGATTGTGCGCAATCTCGAGCATCGCGGCGCTGTCGGGGCCGACCCGCGCGCTGGCGACGGCGCCGGTATTCTCGTTCAGATTCCCCACAAGTTCTTCGCGAAAAAAGCCCGTGAACTCGGTTTCACGCTTCCGGAGCCCGGCCGCTACGCCGTTGTCGTGCTTTTCCTGCCGCATGATGATGATGGCCTGCGGCAAGAGATCATGGACCTCTATGCCGAGCAAAGCGCCCGCGCCGGCATGGAGTTGCTCGGCTGGCGCGATGTTCCCACAGACAATTCCACCTTGGGCGAGTCGGTGAAGCCGACCGAACCCGTCCATCGCCAGCTCTTCATCGGACAGGGTGAAAACGACCTGTCCGAGGACGACTTCGAGCGCCGTATTTACATCATGCGCAAGTCGATTTCCGGCCTGCTCTATAAGCGGCGCGGCCGCAATACCGCGCTTTATTACCCGGTCTCGTCGTCCTGCCGAACGGTAATTTACAAAGGCATGTTCCTCGCGGATCAGCTACCCACCTACTATCCCGATCTGCACGATCCCGACTTCGAGAGCGCGCTCGCCCTGATTCACCAGCGCTTCTCGACCAATACGTTTCCGACTTGGTCGCTCGCGCACCCCTACCGCTATATCGCCCATAACGGCGAGATCAACACACTGCGCGGCAATCTCAATTGGATGGCGGCGCGCCAAGCCTCGGCGCGATCTCCCTTGTTCGGCGAGGACATCCACAAGCTTTGGCCGGTCTCCTATGAGGGGCAATCCGACACCGCCTGTTTCGACAATGCGCTCGAATTCCTGGTGCAGGGCGGCTATTCGCTCGCGCATGCGGTGATGATGATGATTCCCGAGGCGTGGGCGGGCAACCAGCTCATGGATGCGGAGCGCCGCGCCTTCTACGAATACAACGCCGCGCTGATGGAGCCGTGGGACGGCCCGGCTGCGATCGCCTTCACCGACGGGCGCCAAATCGGCGCCACGCTCGACCGCAACGGCCTGCGTCCGGCCCGCTATTTCGTCACGCGCGACGATCGCATCATCATGGCGTCGGAGATGGGCGTCCTGCCGATCGCGGAGAAGGATATCGTCGTCAAGTGGCGACTGCAGCCGGGCAAAATGCTGCTCGTCGACCTGGAAGAAGGCCGCCTGATTCCCGACGAGGAGATCAAGGCGACGTTGGCGCGCAGCAACCCGTATCACGAGTGGCTGCAACGCACGCAAATCATTCTCGAAGACCTGCCTCCGGCGAAGAGCCAGTTGGCTTTGTCGAATCTCTCGCTGCTCGATCGCCAGCAGGCGTTCGGTTACACCCAGGAAGATATCAAGATCCTGATGACGCCGATGGCCTCGACCGGCGACGAGCCGGTCGGCTCGATGGGCAATGACACGCCAATCTCGGCGTTATCGGACCGGCCGAAGCCGCTGTTCACCTATTTCAAGCAGAACTTCGCGCAGGTGACGAACCCGCCGATCGACCCGATTCGCGAAGAGCTGGTGATGAGTCTCGTCTCGATCATCGGGCCGCGTCCGAACCTGTTCGATCTCGAAGGGCTCTCTCATCTGAAACGCCTGGAGGCGCGCCAGCCGATTCTCACCAATACGGATCTGGAAAAAATCCGGTGGATTTCCGAGGTGGGCGATCCACACTTCAAGTCGGTGACGTTGCACGCCGTTTGGCCCGCCGAGCACGGCGCCGCCGGAATGCGGCCCGCCATCGCCGAACTCTGCCGCGAGGCGGAGGAGGCGGTGCGCGATGGCGTCAACATCATCATCATCTCGGACCGCGCCGCGAGCGCCGCGCGCATTCCCATTCCGTCGCTGCTCGCCTGCGCCGCCGTTCATCACCACCTGATCCGGAAAGGATTGCGCACGTCGGTCGGCCTCGTCGTCGAATCCGGCGAGCCGCGCGAAGTGCACCACTTCAGTTGCCTCGCCGGCTATGGGGCCGAGGCGATCAATCCCTACCTCGCCTTCGAGACGCTGCTGTCCATGCAGGAAGAAGCGGTGCGCAAGCTCGACGAGAAGGAAGTCGTCAAGCGCTACATCAAGTCGGTCGACAAGGGCCTTCTGAAAGTGATGTCCAAAATGGGCATCTCGACCTATCAATCCTATTGCGGCGCGCAGATTTTTGACGCGGTCGGCCTCAAGAGCGAGTTCGTCTCCGAGTTCTTCACCGGGACCGCGACGCGCATCGAGGGGGTCGGCGTCGAGGAGATCGCCGAGGAGACGGTGCGCCGTCATCGCGACGCCTTCGGCGACGCGCCCATATATCGCAACGCGCTCGATGTCGGCGGCGAATATGCCTATCGCGTGCGCGGCGAGGATCATGTGTGGACGGCGTCGACCGTCGCCCTGCTCCAACATGCGGTGCGCGGCAATTCGTACGAGCGCTATCGCGCGTTTGCCGAGATGGTCAATGAGCAATCCGAGCGGCTGCTGACGATCCGCGGCCTGTTCCGCATCAGACCGGCGGAGGAAGACGGCCGGGCGAAGGTCCCGCTCGAAGAGGTGGAGCCAGCAAAGAACATCGTGCGGCGCTTTGCGACCGGCGCGATGAGTTTCGGCTCGATCTCGCGCGAGGCGCACACCACGCTCGCAATTGCGATGAACCGCATCGGCGGCCGTTCCAATACCGGCGAGGGAGGCGAGGAAGCCGACCGCTTCAAGCCGCTGCCGAACGGCGACTCCATGCGCTCGTCGATCAAACAGGTGGCTTCGGGGCGGTTCGGCGTCACCACCGAGTATCTCGTCAATTCGGACGTGATGCAGATCAAGATGGCGCAGGGCGCAAAGCCCGGCGAGGGCGGCCAATTGCCCGGCCATAAGGTCGACAAGACGATCGCGCGCGTGCGCCACTCGACGCCGGGCGTCGGCCTGATTTCGCCACCGCCGCACCACGACATTTACTCCATCGAGGACCTCGCCCAGCTCATCTTCGATCTCAAAAACGTCAACCCGGCCGGCGACGTTTCGGTAAAACTGGTGTCGGAAGTCGGCGTGGGTACGGTCGCGGCCGGCGTATCCAAGGCGCGCGCGGACCACGTGACCATCGCCGGATACGACGGCGGGACCGGCGCTTCGCCGCTTACCTCGATCAAACATGCCGGCAGTCCGTGGGAGATCGGGCTTGCCGAAACGCACCAGACGCTGGTCGCGCAGCGCCTGCGCGGCCGCATCGCCGTGCAGGTCGACGGCGGCATCCGCACCGGACGCGACGTCATCGTCGGCGCGCTGCTCGGCGCCGATGAGTTCGGCTTCGCCACCGCCCCGTTGATCGCGGCGGGCTGCATCATGATGCGCAAGTGTCACCTCAACACCTGCCCGGTCGGCGTGGCAACGCAAGACCCCGTGCTGCGCCGGCGCTTCAAGGGCCAGCCCGAGCACGTCATCAACTACTTTTTCTTCGTCGCCGAAGAGGTACGCGAACTGATGGCCGAGATGGGCTATCGCAGCTTCGACGAAATGATCGGACAGGTGCAGATGCTCGACCAGCACCGCCTGCTCGAACATTGGAAGGCGAAAGGGCTCGATTTCTCGCGCCTGTTCACCAAGCCGCACGCCCCGCGCGGCGTCAACATCTACAAGTGCGAGCCGCAGGATCACCGTATCGACCGCATCCTTGATCGTAAGCTCATCGCGCAGGCGCAGGCCGCGCTCGACCGCGGGGCGCCGGTCGAGATCTCCAGCGCGATCAAAAATACCGACCGCACGGTGGGCACAATGCTTTCGGGCGAAATCGCCAAGCGTTACGGCCATGCCGGGCTGCCCGACAACACCGTCCATATCCGGTTGGCCGGCACCGCCGGTCAGAGCTTCGGCGCCTGGCTCGCCCATGGCGTGACGCTGGACCTCGAGGGCGACGCCAACGACTATGTCGGCAAGGGCCTGTCCGGCGGACGCATCATCGTGCGGCCGCCCCATGACGCCGGCATCGTGCCGGAGGAGTCGATCGTCGTCGGCAACACGGTGCTGTATGGCGCGATCAGCGGCGAATGCTATTTTCGCGGCGTCGCGGGCGAGCGTTTCGCTGTGCGCAACTCCGGCGCGGTCGCGGTGGTTGAAGGCGCGGGCGATCACTGCTGCGAGTACATGACGGGCGGCGTCGTGGTCGTGCTCGGCAGGACCGGCCGCAACTTCGCCGCTGGCATGTCGGGCGGCATCGCCTATGTGCTCGATGAGGACGGCACTTTCCCGAGCCGCTGCAACATGGCGATGGTGGAACTCGAGCCGGTGCCGGACGAAGAGGACATCAATGCGCGCTTCTATGGCCATGCCGGCGATCTCGACGGACATGGCCGGGTCGAGGTGATGAGCGATATGAGCCGCTTCGACGCGCGCCGGCTGTATCTGTTCATCGCACGTCACGCACGCTTCGCCGGCTCGCGCCGCGCCGCGCACATCCTTGAGAATTGGAGCGAGTACCTGCCCAAGTTCCGCAAGGTGATGCCGCTCGAATATCGCCGCGCTCTGAAAGAGATGGCGAAGGAACAAACGGCGGCGATGCAGGCGGCCGAATAACAAGGTGTCCACAGCATCGCGGGACCTTCACGGCCCGGTTCGATCGTCGTCGGCTCACCTTGCCGTTGGCGATCGCGCGGTTCGATGGTAGGCGAAGCTGGAGACGTTCGCGGAGCTGTGACCCGGTTCAGCTACTGGTACTCCTTCTATTCATTCCAGCGTGAGTGTGAAACGTCGTGGGCAAGGTCACCGGTTTTCTCGAGTTCGAGCGCACGGACCGCCATTACGCGCCGATAGAGGAGCGCGTCCGGCACTATAATGAATTTGTCGTCCCGCTGCCGCAGACGGAACTGCGCGAGCAGGCGGCGCGCTGCATGAATTGCGGCATCCCGTACTGTCACACGGGATGCCCAGTGAATAACCAGATCCCCGACTGGAACGACCTCGTTTATTTGGGCGACTGGAAAGAGGCTGCGCGCAATCTCCATTCGACCAACAATTTTCCCGAGGTCACCGGCCGCGTGTGCCCAGCGCCGTGCGAGGCGGCCTGCACGCTCAATCTCGAAGACAATCCGGTGACGATCAAGACGATCGAATGCGCGATCGTCGACAAGGCCTTCGAGGAAGGATGGGTCGGACCGGAGCCCCCGTCGCACAAGACCGGCAAAGCCGTCGCGATCGTGGGATCGGGACCCGCCGGGCTTGCCTGCGCCCAACAGCTCGCGCGGGCCGGCCATGACGTGCATGTGTTCGAGAAACACGCCAAGGCCGGCGGACTCCTGCGTTACGGCATTCCCGACTTCAAGATGGAGAAGCATCTCGTCGACCGCCGTGTCACGCAGATGGAGGCGGAAGGCGTCACCTTTCATTATGGCGCGCATGTCGGGGTCAACGTCCGGGCGGAGGACCTGCTCCGCGATTACGACGCGGTCGTTCTCGCTGGCGGAGCCGAAAAGCCGCGCGACCTGCCGATCCCTGGCCGCGAATTGAGCGGCGTGCATTTCGCCATGGATTTTTTGCCGCAGCAGAACCGGCGCGTCAGCAATGAACCGCAGGAGGGCGTCGAGCCCATTCTCGCCACCGACAAGCATGTGGTGGTGATCGGCGGCGGCGACACCGGGTCGGACTGCATCGGCACATCGACGCGCCAGGGCGCACGCTCGATCACCCAGCTCGAAATCTTGCCACGCCCGCCCGGAAAGGAGAATAAGCTCCTCACTTGGCCGAACTGGCCGCTGAAGCTTCGCACCTCTTCGAGTCAGGAGGAGGGCGTCACCCGCGAGTTCTCAGTCAAGACGCAGCGCTTGTCCGGCGAGAACGGCGTAGTCAAGCGGCTGCATTGCATGCAGGTCGACGACGAGTTCCAGCCGGTGCCGGGCTCCGAGTTCACGCTCGAAGCCGATCTCGTGCTCCTCGCCATGGGATTCGTGCACCCGGTGCACGAGGGCATGATCAAGGCGCTCGGCGTCGCGCTCGATCAACGTGGCAATGTGCAAGCCGATGTCAGCGACTATCGTAGCTCGATCGACAAGGTGTTCGCCGCGGGCGACCTGCGGCGCGGCCAATCCCTCGTTGTCTGGGCGATCCGCGAAGGCCGGCAGGCTGCGCAAGCGGTCGACACGTTCCTGATGGGAAGCTCATCTCTGCCACGGTAGCGCGCGGTCGCAACCATAGGGGCGCCGCTGATTTGCAGCGCCCGCTCTACCGCGCGGCGGCGGATCCGACGGTCAGAGCAATTTCCGGCGAAGTGGGAATCGTTCGTCGCAGAAAATGCGACCGCTTCTCCTATCGCCGGAACAGGAACGGGAAGAAGCCGGGCTGGCTGCGTTGCTGCGGCGCCTGCCGGTATTGCCGCTGCGGCCGCCGCTGCCATCCCCCCCAGTTTCCGAACCAGCCCGTTTGTTGTTGGCGCCGCGCGCGGCGAGTCGCAGTGCGGGGGCTTTGCCCGGGCGCCGCCGGACGCGCCTGCTCGGTCGCGGCAGGCGCTGCCGGGCCCTCCGGCTCGGGCGCGGCGCGCCGCTCCGACTTCATGGGGGTCATCGGCAAGGTCGCGACGGTAACCGCAGGATCGGAGCCCACGGGCGCAATTTCCCGCCGCGGCCAGGCGAAATCGTCGGCTCTCCCAGCCGGAGCGGGCACCGATTCGCCATTCACCAGCACCTTTGACGCAACCGCGTCCGGAGTTGACGTTTGGCTCGATTTTCCGCCGCCAAGGAGGACGTCATCCTCTTCGGTCGATCGGGCCGCATTGAGCGAAATCACCGGCCCGGTGAGCGGGCGCGTTTTCCCTGCCGGCGAATCAGACTTTTGCTGCTGCTCCACCGTCTTGCTCGCCGGCTCTTCCACCGGGAGCGCGACCGGGGTTGCGCGCGACGTCATCCAACGCTGGAGCTCGCGCTCGAAAAAATGGGCGAGTTTGCCGGCTCCCGCCTTCGTGAAATAGACCCCGTCGGGTGTGCGCAGCCGCCGGTTCTGACCTTCGACGTCCGGTCCATACAGGGCATAGTTGCCCGCTTCGTCGACAAACCCGTCCCAGACATCGACATAGACGACGCCGCCCTTATCCGCGCGGCTGCGGAACAAATCGTTGAGGAAGCTGAAATCGGAGGTTGACCGCGCCCCGCGGACGGGCGGCAGGCCGACCAGGAATACCGGGACCCCTGCCGATTTAAGCGCCGCGATCGTCTCGTCGATCCGCTTGATATACAGCTCGACCCACTTCTCCGAGCGGAACTCGTAAGTGCGCGCAGGCTCCGCTGCGGCGGCCGTTTCGCCAGGCGCAGGTTGCTGTGCCGGCTGCTTCTGGGCGCCTTCCTGCGCCTTTTTCGGATCGGCCGTGGAATTTTCCCCGGGCTGACCGGACTTGACGATGGCAGGCTGGGGCGGACGCTGCTCGCGGATCGGCCGGCGATCGTTCAGGCCGATCATCATGACAACGAAATCCGGCTTCTCCGTCGCCAGCACCTCCCGTATCAGCTTCGGCCAATCGGGATGTTCGCCGCGCGGATCGTTGCGCACCTCCTGCCGGATCAGCCCGGAATTGGTGTAAGGCTTGCGGATCACGCCCATCTCGGGCGATTCGGCGAACGACAATTCGAGGCCATAGGCGAGCCAATCCGCCATTGCATCGCCGAACACGAGAACATTCGTCTGCGGCGGCGTGTCGGGCCTCTTCGGCGGTGCCGGTGCCTTGGAGTAATCGGCATCCGGCTGTGACCGGCGTTCCCCATAGCGCTGGTGTCGCGAGCGACGCGAGGACCGGCCCCACGGATTCTGCATGAAGGAGAAGAAGCCACCATCAAAAAACTGTGCCTGCGCCGGCGGAGTAAACCCGACCGGCAGGGTAAGAAAGAGGATCGCCGCCGCCACGATCAGCGCCGCGAGGATCGGCAACCGGAACGAGAACACACGCCTTGTCATCTGACCCGAATTCCAGCGATTGGGCTTGCCCGGCGTTCGGGCGACAGCCGAGACGCGCGATCGTATGGAGTAGCACATATCAAAACTCGGGTCAGCGCCGAATGTTCGGCTGGGTTAAACGGTATTCGGATGGAGTCAGCGCGCCCGCAAATGGTCGAGCAAATCGGCGGTCGCGAAGCCGTCAGGCACCAGGCCGACCGAGGCTTGGTAGCGTTTGATCGCGCGGCGCGACCTCGCATTGATCCGGCCGTTCGGCTCGCCCCCGATATCGAACCCGCGGCGAACCAGATGCTGCTGCAGTTCGTAGCGCTCGGCGCTCGTGAGCACGCGCTCGTGGCGCGGCCAGGCCTGCACGATCGGCCCATCTCCGCGCAGCCGGTCGGCCAGATGCCCGATGGCAAGCGCATAGGCTTCCGCCGGGTTGTATTTCATGATCACGCGGAAATTGTTGAGCATGAGGAAGGCCGGCCCGCCCGCCCCAGCGGGTATAAGCAGATAGGCTTGGTCGTTCGGCCGCGGGAACGGCTTGCCGCCGACCCGCGTCACGCCGAGGCGCATCCACTCGCTCAAGAGCATTTTGCGCGAGGAACCGGCGAGCAGGTAGTCGAAGCCCTTCGGCAATACGACCTCATAGCCCCAAGTGTGACCCGGCGCCCAGCCATCCTTTTTGAGATTATTGGCGGTCGAGCCGATCACGTCGGTAATCGAGTCAACCACGTCGCGCCGGCCGTCGCCGTCGAAATCGACCGCATAGCGCTTGAACGACGTCGGCATGAATTGGGTCGGCCCGAACGCGCCCGCCCACGAGCCGACCAGCCGGTCGGGCGCGACATCGCCGCGGTGGAGAAGTTCAACCGCCGCCAGGAACTCGTCGCGAAAATAGTCTTGGCGCCGGCCGATGCAGGCGAGCGTTGCCGTGGACCGCAGCACCGGTCGCCCGCCGCCCGCCGTTCCGTAGTTCGATTCAACGCCCCAGATCGCAGCGATGATGTAGCGATCGACGCCATAGGCCTTCTCTGCCGCCGCGAAGGCCTGCGCGTATTGGGCGAGCATTTCCCGGCCACGTTCGATCTTGGCGTCGTTGACCAGCAGGTCGAGATAGTCCCAGACCGCCTTGGTGAATTCCGGCTGCGCATCCATAAGGTCCATGATCCGCAGATCCGGCGTGAGGCCGGCGGTGAGCCGCTGGTAACTTTCGCGCGTCACGCCGCGGCGCGCCGCCAACGGCCACAGCCTCTCAAGACAGGCGGGGAAATTTGCCGCAGCTAGGCGAATGGCGTCGGCCTTCATCAGCCGATGGCCGGAACTGCCCGACTCGCCGCTCCATTCGCGGGTGCCCGAGGAAGCCGACGGGGCCGGTGCCGGAGATGCGGCCGCATCGGTCGTTGGCGTCGTTGCGCTTGGCGACTGCGCACCAACCTGGGAGCCGCCGCCGCTCTGGGCCCAGGTTGGTCCCGCTAACACCAGAAGAACGGGCACGGCAACCGCCGCCGCGTGCAGAATATCCTTTGGCGTGATCCCGTTCGTTCGTGCGGCCATGTATTCCTCCGCCTGAGGCACGGTTCGAGTCCGGGAATAATTGGTACTAACCTGTACGCGTAAATGAGGCGGCTCCGGGGCATCGGCAAGACCCGCGCAGGTGATCGAATGGGATGCGATCTGCAATCGCGAACCAGTCGCTTTGACAAGCGTTTAGTCATGGACTTGCCGCGAAGGGCGTGGTTTCGTCGCGCGAACTGCAAAACGCCCTCACTTATTCGACAACACGCCGAGACATGAAAACGATTCGCAAAGCCGTTCTGCCGGTCGCCGGCCTTGGCACGCGTTTTCTGCCAGCGACCAAGGCGATCCCCAAGGAAATGCTGCCCGTCGTCGACCGTCCGCTGATTCAGCATGTCGTCGACGAGGCCCGCGAGGCCGGGATCGAGCACTTCATTTTCGTGACCGGCCGCAACAAGGCGGTCATCGAGGATCATTTCGACCGGCAGTATGAGCTCGAAGTCAGCCTTACCGAGCGGCGCCGTTTTGCCGATCTCGAGCATCTCGAACGCGATCTGCCGGTTCCTGGCCAGACCAGCTTCACCCGCCAGCAGTCCCCCCTGGGGCTCGGCCACGCCGTCTGGTGCGCGCGCGACCTCATTGGGGATGAGCCGTTCGCGCTGCTCCTGCCTGACGTGCTGGTGCAAGCCGAGCGCGGCTGCTTGGGACAGATGATGGACGCCTACCGGGAGATCAATGAGCCGGTGAATGTGATCGCGGTTGAGGAAATGGCGCCGGAGCGGCTGCACGAATACGGCGTGGTCGGCACCGGGCGTCAGGTCGGCAAGGCTCTCGAGGTCACCTCGATGGTGGAGAAGCCGGCGCACAGCAAGGCGCCCTCGAATTTGATCATCACTGGCCGCTACATTCTGCAACCGGAAATTTTCCACCTCCTCGAAACGCAGAGCTGGGGCATGGGTGGGGAAATCCAGCTCACCGACGCAATGATCAGGCTCGCGCTGAACCAGCCCTTCTACGCCGTGAAATTCGAAGGCCGGGCGTTCGACTGCGGCTCCAAGATCGGTTTTCTCATCGCCAATATCGCTTACGCCTTGGCTCGCCCCGACATCGGCCCAAGACTTCGCAAAAGCCTCCAAGAACTCCTTCGCGAGTGAGCATGTCGCGCCAACGCGCCTCCAGAAGCGGCGACGCTAAATTCACCGCTAATCACCGATCATGATCGTCTATTAGGGGACGGTCGGCGCGGCGCATGGGGTTGACGGGGAGGCACAAGCCGTTCACTTGATTGCCGTCTTGCCGGCTAGGCGCCTTGTCGGCCAATTATCCCGGCCATTGGAGCACCCAGATCGCGAATGCCCGAGCGGATCAAGCGTGTGACCGACCAGCCGGCCGACGAGCAAAATCATGCATCGATCGCCTCGGGCCTGCGGGCGCTCGAAACGGAAACGAGCGGCATCGCCGCGCTCGCCGCGACCATGCAGAACGGGCTGCGCCAGCCCTTCATCGCGGCCGTCGAGATGATTCGTCGCGCGCGCGGCCGGGTGGTGACGAGCGGGATGGGCAAGTCCGGCCATGTCGCCCATAGCCTCGCCGCGACGATGTCATCGACCGGAACCCCGGCGATATTCGTGCATCCGGCCGAGGCCGGGCACGGCGATCTCGGCATGATCACGCCGGACGACGTGATCATGGCTCTGTCTTGGTCCGGCGAGACGGTCGAGCTGAAGAACCTGATCGACTACTCTCGTCGGTTCCGCATCGGCCTGATTGCAGTGACCTCCGACGGCGTAAGCACGCTGGCCCAAGCCGCCGACATCGCGCTCGTTCTGCCGCAGGCGCGCGAGGCCTGTCCGCACAATCTCGCGCCCACGACCTCCTCGCTGATGCAGCTCGCTTTGGGCCACGCCCTTGCCATCGCCCTATTGGAAAGCCGCGGCTTCACGCCGCTCGATTTTCGCATTCTGCATCCGGGCGGGCGGCTGGGCGCAGCGCTCACCTTCACCCGCGACCTGATGCATGCGGGCGACGCCATGCCCCTGGTGATGCTCGGCCGCCGCATGTCCAACGCCATCATGGAAATGTCGACCAAGGGATTCGGCTGCGTCGGCATCATCGATGCGGCGGGACAATTGGTGGGCATCATCACCGACGGTGACCTGCGCCGGCATATGCGCCCCGACCTACTCGACCTGGCGGTCGAAGACGTCATGACCGCAGGCCCGATCTGCGCCAAGCCCGAGCAGCTTGCGAGTGAGACGCTGCAATTGCTCAACGCCGCCAAAATCACCGCCGTGTTCGTGATCGAGCGGGGCAAGCCGATCGGCGTCATCCATCTGCACGATCTGCTGCGCGCGGGAGTGGCCTGACGGCCGGTTCCCGGCTGCGTCAGCGGCCGGATTCGGTGGGACGTTCCGGGCCGCGCGTCAACATCCAGTGGATCGCCTGTGTGCGGCTCGGCAAGCCCAGTCGCGCTAATATCCCCGATACATGAATCTTGACGGTGTTCGGCGAGATTGCGAGGGCGCGGGCGATCTCGACATTGCTCATGCCCTTGGACATAAGTTCGAGCACTTCGCCCTGCCGTTTGCTCAGCGCCGGCGCCGACGAGCCGCTCCTGCCGCCGCCGCCCAGACCGCGGGCGTCCGCCTCGACCGGGGGTCGCGCCGGCATGTCCTTAGCTGCCATTTTTCGTTCATTGAGCAGCGCGTTCGCCATCTCTGCGCCAATCCGGTCGGTGACAACCACCGGCTCCCGGTGTTCCGTCATTGGCGGCATGAATCCGGTGATGTTGATATGGACAAGGGCGGTCAAATTGCCCCGCACATACGGGAACCCGAGCAGCAGAAACCAGCGACACTCGGTCGGCGAATGGCAGGGATAGACGAACGACAGAAAATCGATCCGGCCAGCGAGCAACTGCGCGATGCCTTCGACGATTCGCGCCGATTCCTCATCCGCATAGGCGCAGTGGCGAAGATAGTTCTGACCGATCCCGAAATCCGGAAGCGCAAATCCCGTTTCTTGCGCAAACGCCTTCCAGCCCCGACTCACATGGACAATGGCGCCCGAACGGTCGAGAAGAACGCCGTTCACCGTGCGATCGGCAAACAGCGCATCAATCTCTTCGGTACTCATATCAGACTGCGGGTCGCACTCTGTCGTCATCCGACATCCCAAGAACCAATGCGCCCAACTTGGCAACAACGCGCCACCTACAGGCTATTGGATTGCCACGCCGGGTTCAATGCATTTTTCTGCATATTTTCCGGAAATTGTGGTTTTGCTTGTCATTCGCAACTACAATTAATGCATAATACCTATTTCATTACCTTTATCTTGAATATGTGCAATATGTGCAATATGTGCAACGCAACAATATCTGCCGGGAGAAAGGAGGAGAACTCAACCCAAAGGTTAGCCTAGTCTGGCTCGATGAACCACGCCCCTTCCTTATGCGAGACAGGAGGCCGCAGAATCGAAGCGGCATCAGCGCGGATTCCCGTCGGCGGACGGGCGCCGCCTCTATGAGTGCGGCTTATCAATCGGGATCGCGGATCCAGCCCCCCAGTTCGCGCCGCACGAGGGTCTCGATCACATCCATGCCGAGATCGCTATCGTTGAGACAGGGAATGGCGGCGAAGTTCGTCCCGCCATTGCGGTGGAAAATCTCGGCATTCTCGACCCCGATCTCTTCGAGGGTCTCCAGACAATCGGCGGCGAAGCCGGGCGTGATCACCGCGAGGTTCTTCACCCCGCTCTTAGCGAGCCGTTTGATTGTTGCGTCGGTGTAGGGCTGCAGCCATTCGGCGCGCCCGAACCGCGACTGGAAGGTCATCATGAACCTGGACTCGTCGAGATTCAGACGTTCGCGCAGCAGGCGAAAGGTCTTGGCGCATTGGCAATAGTAGGGGTCGCCCTTGAGGAAATAGTCTTTCGGAATGCCGTGGAACGAGGCGAGGATCACGTCGGGGGAAAACGCAAGCCTGCCGCACTCCGCCTCGAGCGAACGCGCAATCGAATCGATATAGATCGGGTCGTCGTAATAGGGAGCGGCGATGCGCAGCGTCGGTTGCCAGCGCATCCGCAGCAGGGTGCGAAACGCTTCATCGCAGGCCGTCGCCGTGGTTGCGGCGGCATACTGCGGATAGAGCGGGACGAGCAGAATGCGGTCGCAGCCGCGCGCAAGCAACGCGCGCAGCCGGCCGCCGATCGACGGTTCGCCGTAACGCATCGCCCAGTCCGTGACGATCGGCCTGCCGATCGGCTCGAGCCGGGCTGCGAGCCTTTCACATTGCGACCGGGTGATCGTCGTGAGCGGCGATTCATCAGCCTCGCGGTTCCAGATCTTCGCGTAATCGCGCGCCCGCCGTCGCGGCCGGGACCGCAGAATGAAACCGTCGCGAACGAATTGCCAGACGATGCCGCTTTCTTCGATCACGCGCGGATCGTTGAGGAACTCAGTGAGATAGCGCCGCACCGAATTCGGATCAGGGGCGTCGGGCGTGCCGAGATTGACGATCAGCACGCCGATATAGCCGCTCGCGATCGCCGGATGATCGGCAGGCTTGTGCGACGCCATGCTCGCAGGCCCGCTCGCATCATCCGCAGCAGGGATATCCGCCGGTCCGGTATGCGGGCTGGCGGCGGCGGCGGGGCCAGGGGGCGGAGTAAGTTCGTCGTTCATCGGACCTCGAAGATCGGATTTGGCGAGTAGAGCGCATAGCAGGCGCAGGGCCTCGCGGCCATACTATTCGTCATCGGTGATGAAGGTGATTCCGAGCAACGCGTCGGCGAGAAGAATCACTCGGCCGCCCTCAGGAATACGCCCGAGTCCGCGCGGAACTGCGCAAGCAGCGCGGCCTCCTCGGCCTTGGCGGCGGCGAGGTGGCGCATCTTTATATGGCCGAACCCGCGAATCTTTTCCGGGATGGCCGCGAGTCCGACCGCAATCGCATGGTTTTCCGGCGTAAGCTTTTCCAGCACTTCCTCGAGCATCGTCTCATAGTCACGGATCAGCGCCCGCTCGGCCCGCCGTTCTGCGGTATAGCCGAATATGTCGAACGGCGTGCCGCGCAGCGTCTTCAGCTTTGCAAGCAAGCCGAACACCGGGAAAATCCACGGGCCGAATGTCATCTTCTTGAGAACGCCGTGTTTGTCCTTGCGCGCGATCAGCGGCGGCGCGAGATGCACGTGCAGCCGCAGATTTTCGCCGTCGACTTCGTTCTTCACCTGGCGCAGGAACGAACCGTCGGAATAGATCCTCGCCACCTCGTACTCGTCCTTGTAGGCCATGAGCTTGAACAGATAGCGCGCGGTCGCCTCGGCAAGTCCACACCGCCCTGGAGTTTTCTCCGCCTCGATCGCGCGCGCCCGCTCGACCAGAGCGTGATAGCGCGCCGCGTAAGCTGCGTTCTGATAGGCCGTGAGGTAGTCAACTCTGCGCGCCACCATCTCTTCGAAAGACCGCGAGAGACGCCGAGCACGGTCCTCGGTGTCCGGCGCGGGCTTGATCAGCGCCTCAACCGAAGGAAGATCGATGGCCGCACGGAGGCCCCAGCGGAACGCCGCCTGGTTCATGGCGACGGCTTCGCCGTTGAGGGCGATCGCGGTCTCGATCGCATCGCCGGAGAGCGGCACCGCGCCGATCTGATAGGCATAGCCGAGCAAGAAGAAATTCGCGCCGATCGACTGGCCGAGCAGCGCGGTTGCGATGCGCGAGGCGTCGACGAAATGCGCATGATCCGGGCCCGCCGCCGCCGCGATCGTGCGCTTCAGGCGTTCGCTCGGAAGCGAGAAATCCGCATTGCGGGTAAACTCGCCCGGCAGCACCTCGGTGAGGTTAACGACCATCTGCGTCACGCTGGGCTTAACCGCCGCGAGCACCTTCTTGCCGCCGGCGATTACGATATCGCCGCCGAGAACGAGGTCGGCCCCGCGCGCAGCGACGCGGATCGCATGGATATCCTCCGGCCGCTCGGCGATGCGGATATGGCTGTGCACCGAGCCGCCCTTCTGCGCGAGTCCCGCCATGTCGATGATGCCGACGCCCTTGCCGTCGAGATGCGCCGCCATGCCGATGATCGCGCCGATGGTCACGATGCCGGTGCCGCCGATGCCGGTGACGATGACATTGCAGGTCTGATCGATCTTGGGGAGCTTCGGCTCGGGCAATGGCGGCAACTCGCCGCTTTCGCCAATCCCCCTCCCCTTTTTCAGCTTCGCCCCGATCACCGAAACGAAGGACGGGCAGAAGCCTTTCACGCAGGAATAATCTTTATTGCAGCTCGACTGGTCGATGGCGCGCTTGCGACCGAACTCGGTGTCGCGTGGCTGGATCGATACGCAGTTCGATTGCACCCCGCAATCGCCGCAGCCCTCGCAGACGAGTTCATTGATGACGATGCGCTTGTCCGGGTCGGGAAACAGCCCGCGCTTGCGGCGGCGACGCTTTTCCGCGGCGCAGGTTTGGTCGTAGATCAGCACCGTGCAGCCCGGCGTGCCCGCGAGTTCGCGCTGCACGTCGTCGAGCGTGTCGCGGTGGTGGATCGTCGTACCCTTGGGCCATGGGGTCTTGCGCGGGTACTTCCACGGCTCATCGGTCACGACGGCGATGCGCTTGACCCCTTCCGCCGCGACCTGCTGCGCGATCTGCGGCACGTTGAGGCCGCCATCGTTCTTCTGACCGCCGGTCATCGCGACCGCGTCGTTGAACAGGATCTTGTAGGTCACATTGACGCCCGCGCCGACCGCGGCGCGGATCGCAAGCGAGCCGGAATGATTGTAAGTGCCGTCCCCGATGTTCTGGAACACATGCGGCCGTTTGGAGAACGGCGCCTCGCCGATCCAATTCGCCCCCTCGCCGCCCATCTGGGTGAAGCCCGAGGTCGCGCGATCCATCCACTGGACCATGTAATGACAGCCGATCCCGGCGTAAGCGCGGCTGCCTTCCGGTACGACAGTGGAGGAATTGTGCGGACAGCCAGAACAGAAATAAGGCGTGCGCACCGCCAGGTCCTGCGTTTCGGCGAGGACGCGCTGCGCTTCCTTCAGGCGCGCGACGCGCGCCTGAAGCTCGTCGTTCGGCGAGAAGCGAAGCAGGCGCTCGCCGATGCAAATCGCGATGTCGTTGACGTCGAGTGCGCCCTTGACCGGGAACAGCCAATTGCCCTCCTCGTCCCTCTTGCCGATGCAGACCGGCTGGTGCGCCGTGCCGTACAATTCTTCGCGGACCTGCACTTCCACGAGCGAGCGCTTCTCCTCGACCACGATGAGAAGATCGACGCCTTTCGCCGCCTCCAGCATGTCGGCACGGCCGATCGGATAAGGGCAACCGACCTTGTAAAGTCTGACCCCAAAATCATTGCATCGCACCTCGTCGAGGCCGAGCTCGTCGAGGGCCTGGCGCACGTCGAGATAGCTCTTGCCTACCGTGACGATGCCGATGCGCGGCTTGCGGCCGCCGGAAATGATGACGCGGTTGAGCTTGTTCGCCTGCACGAAGGCAAGCATGGCGTCGCGTTTGTAGTCCTGCAGGCGCGCTTCCATGCCGAGCACGGTGTCGCCGAGCCGGATGTTCAGGCCGCCCGGCGGCATTTTGAACAGGTCGTCGCCGGGGATGACGATGTTGACGCGATCGAGGTTGCCGTCGACCACCGCCGTCGACTCGACCGTGTCGTGCATGCATTTGAGGCCGACCCACGCGCCGGTGTAGCGCGACATGGCCCAGCCATAGAGGCCGTAGTCGATGATCTCCTGCACGCCGGCGGGATTGAGCACCGGGATCACGACATTGACGAAATTGAAGTCGGACTGATGCGCGGTGGTGGAGGACTCGGCGGTGTGGTCGTCGCCCATCAAGGCAAGCACGCCGCCATGCTTGGAGGTGCCGGCAAAATTGGCATGGCGGAACACGTCGCCGGAGCGATCGACGCCGGGTCCCTTGCCGTACCAAATGCCGAAAACGCCGTCGAACTTGCCTTCGCCGCGCAATTCAGCCTGTTGCGAGCCCCACATCGCGGTCGCAGCCAAGTCCTCGTTGAGGCCCGGGTGAAAGAGAATGTCGTTGGCTTTGAGCATAGATTCGGCGCGCTGGAACTGCTGATCGAGGCCGCCGAGCGGGGAGCCGCGATAACCGGTGACATAGCCCGCGGTGTTGAGTCCTGCGCGGCGATCCCGCTCCTTCTGCATCAGGCACAAGCGGATGATCGCCTGATAGCCGGTGACGAAGACCGGCGATTTTTCGAGATTGTATTTATCGGCGAGCGTGACGGGCCTGAGCGGCATCGCAGCAATCCTGCGCAGTGTAAGGCGGCATTCCGAAACGGTCGACGCGAGCGGCCTTGTCGCGAAAATTCGGCCGCCTCGTGAAGCCGCCTCAAGCTTTATTAAGCGATATGGGGCGGCCGGGCCTTGCGACAAGGAGACGGCGCTTTTGCCTCGCCGTCAATTTCGTTCCTGCGCGCGTGCGCGGGGAAATATGTCGCGACGACCGCGCGCGACGAAATTTGGTGCATTGCAGCAACCGCCGCGTCGAGCCCGCGGCTTCTCGGTCGGCGAACCGCTGCGAACAAGTCGCCCGCCCGCTAGAGCGAATTCCGTTCCAATCGAATCGGAATCCGCTCTGGTTGTCCTTGAGTGGTCGCATTTTCTGCGGCGAACCGGTTTCCACTTCGCCGGAAAATGCTCTAATCCATCACTCCCACGGCGCATCGGCAAAACGGGCGGCGAGGAAATCGATGAACAGGCGCGTCTTGGCGGCGAGGAATCGGTTCGCCGCGTAGAGCGCGTGGATCGGCAGCGGCGGCGGGCTATACGCATCGAGCACGACGACAAGTCGGCCCGCTTTGATCGCGTCTCCCGCAATCACCGTCGGTAATAGCGCGATGCCTAACCCCTTGCAGGCCGCTTCGCGCAGCACCTCACCATTGTTCGCGCACAGCGCGGACGCGACCGGCACCGAGATTTTTGCGCCATCGCGCGTGAGCTGCCAGCGCTGGCGCGCTGCCACGTGTCCGTAGACGAGACAGCGGTGATGGATGAGATCGTCGGGTTCTTGCGGGGCGCCGTGACGGGCGAGATAGTCGGGGGAGGCGAGCAGAAGGCGGCGCGTCGCGGCGAGGCGTCGCGCGACGAGGCTTGAGTCCGCAAGCTCGCCGATGCGCACGGTGACGTCGACGCCCTCTTCGAGTGGATCGATGAACCGATCGTTGAGCAAAAGCTCGACCTTCAGGTCCGGATAACGGGTGAGAAAGTCGGCGACTGCGCCGGCAAGATAAGCCGTGCCGAACGACATCGGCCCGTTGATGCGCAGCACGCCCGCGGGCGCTTCATGCAGACCGGCGATTTGGATTTCCGTCTCCGCGATCGCGGCGAGGACAACCGTGGAGCGTTCGTAATAAGCGAGCCCTGCTTCGGTGGGACGAACCTTCCGCGTCGTGCGATCGAGCAGGCGCACCCCGAGTTGCCGCTCCAGCTCCATCACCGCCTTACTGATCGCCGACCGCGTGCGCCCGAGCTGCCGGGCCGCTGCGGCATAACCGCCGAGGGCGACGACTTTGGTGAAGGCCTGCATCGCATCGAGTTTGTCCATATTGTTTCCATTTTGGAACCAGAGTGTTGCTTTATACTACCATTGCTTCCTACATGGGTCGATATCAGCTTGTTTTTGGAAACAGAACGCCCTGCCCGGGCGTCCGACCGGAGCAAGTCAATGTTGAGAATCCGAAGGGCCGAAGAGCGCGGCCGAACCGATTTCGGGTGGCTCGACAGCCGGCACAGCTTTTCGTTCGGCCACTATTACGACCCCGACCATTTGGGATTCGGACCGCTGCGCGTCATCAATGATGACCGCGTCACACCCGGCGCCGGTTTTCCCACCCACCCGCATGGCGACATGGAGATCATCTCCTATGTGCTCGATGGCGCGCTCGCCCATAAGGATAGCCTCGGCACCGGTTCGGTGATCCGGCCGGGCGATGTGCAGCGCATGAGTGCCGGCACCGGGATCAAGCACAGCGAGTTCAACGCCTCGAAAACCGAGCCGGTGCACTTCCTGCAAATTTGGATCATTCCGGAGGCGGAAGGCCTCGCGCCGAGCTATGAGCAGAAGAGCTACCCGGCAGAGGACAAGCGCGGAACGCTGCGCCTGGTTGCTTCGCGCGATGGGCGCGAGGGTTCGGTCACCGTTCACCGCGACGTCGATCTCTACGCGACGCTGCTTGGCGAAGGCGAACGCACACGCCACATGTTTCGGCCGGGCCGCGCCGGCTGGCTGCAGGTCGCACGCGGCACGGCGACGGTGAATGACGTGCAGCTTAATCCCGGCGACGGCGTCGCCATCGAAGCGATTGACGACGTGGCGATCATAGGCACCTCCGCCGATACGGAAGTGCTCCTGTTCGACATGGCGGTGTGATCAAAGCGGGATATTCGCGTTATCCTGGCGGCAATTCACGGCTCAATGGAGGAATTTCGCATGAGCAAAGTGCTGGTTCTCTACTATTCGAGCTATGGTCATATCGAGCGCATGGCGGAAGCGGTCGCCGAAGGCGCGCGACAGGCCGGCGCCGAAGCCGTCATCAGGCGCGTGCCGGAACTCGTGCCCGAAGAGGTGGCGCGCAAGTCGAATTTCAAACTCGATCAGAAAGCGCCGATCGCCACCGTCGCCGAGCTGCCCGACTACGACGCGATCATCATCGGCGTGCCGACGCGCTTCGGCAATATGGCGGCGCAGATGAAGAACTTTCTTGATCAGGCCGGCGGCCTATGGGCGCAAGGCAAGCTCATTGGCAAGGTGGCGAGCGCGTTCACATCCTCCAACACGCAGCATGGCGGACAGGAGAGCACGATACTCACCACCCACGTCGTGCTGCTCCATCTCGGCATGATCATCGTGGGATTGCCCTACTCTTTCCCGGGTCAGATGGACATGGCCGACATCACCGGCGGCTCGCCTTACGGCGCCTCGACCATCGCCGGCGCGGACGGCTCCCGCCAGCCGAGCGATAACGAACTCGCTGGCGCACGCTTCCAGGGGCGCCACGTCGCGGAGATCGCGAACAAGCTTCGTCGCGCTTAACGCCCGCGTTTTTTCGCAACATGGTTAATGATGGTGCCCGGCTTTTCTCACAATACGCCGAAAGCCCAGAGGAGCAGAAACACGGGGATTGAAATGCCAATCGGCCATAATAGGGCGAAACGCCTAGTTTGGCTTCCTTTCAGTGATGATTGGTCTCCCCGGCCAACGCAAGCGCGTGACCCAGCTCCGGGGTAAATTAGTGAACCCGACCGGAAGCGCTCTCTGAACCTTTCGTGAGCAGCGGCGTTATACCGGCGAGTTCATTTGACCTGGAGCATATCGATGAATGCGGCGAACGGACCGGCAACAGCCGTGGACGATATTCGCAAGGACTTGCAGACACTGCGTGAAGACGTGCTGCGTCTCGCCGGTCAGGTTTCGACGCTCGTCGGCGCGACGAGCGATCAAACGATCAGCGACGTCAAGCAGCGCATCCGTCAGATGGGAGACACCGTTTCCGACCTCAGCGAACGCAGCCGGAACATCGCGACCGATATGATCGACGACGTCGGCGCATCGCTTGAGCAAAGCATGCGTACGCGGCCGCTTGCGACCATTGCCATTGCGGTCGGGCTCGGGTTCATCGTCGGAGCGCTGTGGCGGCGCTAGCCAAACGCCGCAGGCCGGGGGCTAGCAGTGTTCGAAGGTATCATTTTGCGCTGGCGCATGCGCGTCGACGCGCTGGTCAAGTGCGGCATTTGGGGTGCGATCGCCATCGTCGCGCTGCTCGGCGCGCTATTGTTTTTCGGCGCGGCGGTTTTTGTTTTCGCGCAAGCCGAATATGGGACGCTGCCGACTCTTCTCGGCTTCGGCGGTTTATTCCTCGCCGTGGCGTTAATTGCGGTCATCGCCCTCGTCATCGTGCGCGCGGCTGCTGCGCGGCGGCAGGCCCAGATCGCGGCAACCGCTAGCCCTGCCGCTGCATTGCTCGACCCGAGCCTGCTCGCGGCCGGGCTCAATTTCGGAAAAAACTTGGGGGGACGGCGCACGATTGCGATCGGCTTGGTCGGCGCGTTTATTGTCGGCCTGTGGCTGAGCCGGAATATCGATAAGAAATGACGATTGGCAGGCCAACTTTTCTGACCCTCTGCTAAGCCCTCGGATTGCTCGTCGATCACACCGAGGACCGCAGTTAGCTCGCCGGCCCGCACCTTCATCGCTTGCGGATGCGGAAGACGAGCAACTCCCCATCGCGCAGCGCGCTCTCCAACGTATCCCCGGTTTCATTCACGAGGTGGGGAATGTCGATCTCGGCGAGCGGATCGGTGCATTCGACCGTGAGAAGATCATTCGGCGCAAGGCGCGTAAGCGTCTTGCGCGTCTTGAGCGCCGGAAGCGGGCACTTAAGCCCACGCAGGTCGAGCCGCGTCTCCGCCATTCCGTCCTTTTCGCCGCAGGCGACCGCAACGGTCAAGCCTCGCGCGCTTGACCGTTTGCACCCGTTGGGCCCACATAAGCAAAATCGTGCGAACAGGCTTAAAAGACATGCGCGTGATCGGGCTTGCCGGTTGGAGCGGCGCCGGCAAGACAACGCTTCTTACCCGAATCATCCCGCGCCTCGTTGGCCGCGGGCTCACCGTATCGACGGTGAAGCATGCGCATCACGGCTTCGACGTCGACCATCCGGGCAAGGACTCTTACGCGCACCGGGTCGCCGGAGCGACGGAGGTGCTGGTCTCCTCGGCCGTGCGGTTTGCGCTGATGCACGAACTGCGCGGCGCGCCGGAGTCGGAACTGGCGCAACTGCTGGGCAAGCTCGCGCCGGTTGATCTCGTCCTCGTCGAGGGATTCAAGCACGAGCCGCATCCCAAGCTCGAAGTCTATCGCGCGGTGGTCGGCAAGCCCTGCCTTTATATCGACGATCCCGACATCGTCGCGATCGCCTCCGATCGCCCGATGCCGGAAGCGCCGATCCGCTCGGTGCTGCTCGAGGACATGCACACGATTGTCGATATTCTGCTCGAAAGCGCGATCCCGGTCGAGGAGGCGATCGCGCGCGGACGGAGCGAGCATGGCGCAGCTGAGCGATGACTGCTTCGCCTTTTCCGGCCCGCTGATGCCGATCGCGGAGATGGAACGGCTGATCCTTGAACGCGTCCAACCGGTGGCCGCGATCGAACGTGTGGGCTTGCGGGAGGCGGCGGGCCGCGTCCTCGCAAGCGATCTCGCCGCTGCGATCGACCTGCCGCCGTTCGACAACTCGGCTGTTGACGGCTATGCGCTGCGCCATGCCGATCTCGATGAGCGCACGGAAACGCGTCTTGCGGTCGTCGACCGGATCGCCGCCGGCCAGGACGCAGCGCGCGGCATCGTTGCCGGCGAGGCGATCCGCATCTTCACCGGCGCGCCGATGCCGCCGAGCGCCGACACCGTCGTCATGCAAGAGGACGTGCGCCTCGATGGCGACCGCGTCGTCGTACCGACCGGACTTAGCCGCGGCGCCAATACACGCCTCGCCGGCGAAGATATTCGCGCCGGCGCGGTCATGCTTGCGGCGGGACAACGCCTGTCTCCGCAGGACGTGGCCCTCGCGGCGGCCCAGGGCATGACCGAATTGCCGGTGCGCCGACGCGTGGCGGTCGCGCTGTTTTCAACCGGCGATGAGGTGATCGAGCCCGGCAAGGTCCGGCCGCCCAGTGCGATCTACGACGCCAATCGCTTTCTGCTGCTCGCGCTCCTGGAGAAGCTCGGCGCGCGGGTGACCGATCTCGGCATTCTGCGCGATGATCCCGACACGCTCGCCGCTGCGCTCGCCGCCGCCGCCGACGGCCACGATCTGGTGCTTACCTCAGGCGGGGTATCGACCGGGGAAGCTGACCACATGCGCGCGGCCGTCGAGCGCGCCGGACGATTGGTGTTCTGGCGGATCGCCATCAAGCCGGGCCGTCCAGTGGCGATGGGCGTCCTGCCCGCCCGAGGTCCGATCGGCCAAGCCGCCTTCGTCGGCCTGCCCGGCAATCCGGCGGCCGTGTTCGTGACTTTCGTCCGGGTCGTGCGGCCGTTGCTGTTGCGCCTCGCCGGGGCGACGCTGCGCCCGTTGGTGGCGCTGCCGGTGCGCGCCGCCTTCGCCTACCGCAAGAAGAAGGGGCGGCGCGAATATGTTCGCGCATCGCTTCGCCACGGCAGCGACGGCACCATCGAGGCGGTGAAATTCTCGCAGGACGGCGCCGGCGTCATCACGTCGCTGACGCAGACCGACGGCTTGGTGGAGCTCCCCGAGGACACGACTTCGGTCGCGCCAGGCGCGACGGTCGGGTTCCTCTCCTATGCCGACATGACCGAGTAGAGACGGCTGACCGCCTGCGTCAGTTGCCGCCCACCAAAATTGGTTCCGACCGAAAGGCCCCTGCCTTGCGCTTATTCGCTGCCCTCGCTGCGAGCGGCCGTTGGCCGGTCGCGCGGCTCACCGCCTGCCGGCTCCATCAGTCGGGCTGCGATCTGCTCGGCATAAAAGGCGTGGCCGGGCACGTCGAGATGAAGCTGGTCGTAATAGAAATTCGGAGTCACCGCCTTAGAGACCGGTCCGTAAAGGTCGAGCCAGTCGAACCCGGAGCGGGCAAGTATGGATCTGACATGTTTCGTCAATGCGCTGTCCCGGCCGCCCGTTTCGTCCTTTTCCGGCGACAGGACAATCAGAACCTTCCGGCCCGGTCGCTGCGTCTCGCGAATCGCCGAAAACAGGTTCTCCAGGCTGCGTTCGGCGACTCGCAAATCGTCTTCGGATCGGTAGGTTTGCGGTCGCAGCGTCTTGTAGAGCACCCAGGTCAAGAACGTCGTCGCCTCCCAGAGCGCCCCGAACGGAGGCGGCGGGCGCTGCATGAAGAAATAGCGGCCCTCCGCATCGACCCGCCCGCGCACGGTATCCTGCGCGATCAACGTCACGACGAGTACGGATTCGTCATCGACGTTCTTGTAGCGGATGCGCTCCGCCATATTGTCGGTTCCATACTGATTGGCGCCGGCATTGCCGCAGACATAGCGTTTGCCGGTCGCCGCAGCCAACCGCTGGCATACGCCATCCGAGAAGAGCTCACGGTCGTCGATATAGGTGCCGCCCCAGGTGACGCTGTCGCCAATGAACAAGAGCTTGGCGTCGGCCGGATCGGCCCAGTCGGTCGTGCTGCGCAATCCTTTGCTGTCGATCGTGACTCTGGCGCCGCGTCGGCGCAATTGCTGCTGATTGGGCTGCGGCGCAAAGCGATAGGAGGCGTTGGCGTAGAACAGGATGGGGTTTCCGAGTCCGATGCTCCGGAGATAAAGCTCGGCGAGCACGACCGGCGTGGTTATCAGCAGTCCGGCGATGGCCCAGAACGCGACCTTTTTGAGCTTGGGCATGCGTGAGCGTCTCAAATCAGCGCTTCGTAGGGTCCCGCCGGATCGGCGAGGGTCTGCAGCCGGAGCGCCGCAGCGCGGGCGAAAGATAGCAGCATGCTGCGGCGGGTCGCAGGATGCAGCCGATGCTCGGGGGCCTCACGCACCAGCGCGGCGCCAAAGCCATCGGCCAGGATGAGCCCGGCGTCGTCAGGAAAGATTGCGACGGGCACGTGGGGAGTGGTCGCAAAGAATAGCCGATCGCAGTGCATACGATAGTCCGGCCATTTCTGGTCGGTCCGGAAATCCTCGACCGACGACTTGATCTCAACGATCCAGACCTCGCCGTCGCCACTGAGAGCGACGAGGTCGGCGCGCCGTCCCGAGGCGAGCGGCAGTTCACTCACGCAGACAAGGCCGAGCGACAGCAAAAGCCGCTGTGCGCCGCGCGAGATGGCGAGTGCGGTTGCGGATTGCCGCCCATCGCGGGGCGTTGCTGGGGCAGTCATCAGCATCGGCGCACAATGCCACGAGACCGGCGGAGAATAAACCGACGCGACGAGGCCCCCTCGCTCGCGTCTCTCGCCGACTCGCCGGGTGACATTGACGCCCGATTGCGCGCTAATTGCGTCGGTTGCAAACGATCAGGGAGACCGCGATGACGCCGGATGAGCGCTACGAAAAAGGCATGGCAGTACGCCGCGAGGTGCTTGGCGACGCATGGGTCGACCGCTCGCTCAAGAACCGCAACGCCTTCAATACCGAGTTCCAGGAGATGATCACGCGTATCGTCTGGGGCGAAATTTGGACGCGCCCCGGCCTCGATCGCAAGACACGGCGTTGCATGGTGCTCGCCAGCATGATTGCGCTCGGCCGCTGGGGGGAGTTCAAGCTGCACGTGCGCGCGGCGCTGAACGACGCCATGACGCCGGCCGACATCAAGGAAATCATCCTCCAATCCGCGCTTTATTGCGGCGTACCGGCAGGCAATCACGCGATGGCCGAGGCGGAGCAGGTGCTGGTTGAGTTGGGGTTGATGAGCGGTCGCGAGCTATAGGCTGGCGTCCCGCTGCCTGCCTCTCGTTCCTCCACCGCGGCGCTTGCCAACACGCTCCCTGCGTATGCGTTCTCAAGAGGCGTTCGCAACAAGCGCCTCGCTAAAACGCGTAAGGACTGCTCCTCAGGATCGAGCGCCCGTTGTGTAAAAAACTTGAACCCCCGATGACGTGCGGTTAACCGCGATCCTGAGGTTATCCCTTAGGTATATTGCCGGAATTGCCGATCGGACGGCTGCGTCCGATTGTAGCCCAACAAAAGGATACCCGACGTAGGCCGACATGGAATCGTCGGACGATACTGCACCACACGGACCGTCTTGTGCCCATTGCGGCGCAATGATGCAGTTCGTGCGCCGTCTCCCCAAACTCGGCGCCAATCCGGAACTCGTTTCCTACCAGTGTGAGGAATGCGGGCACGTGGTGACGCGGCCTGAGGACGATGAGCCGTGAGGCACTCGCCACGCATCAAGCATCCCGCCTAGCGGGGCGCGGCGGGCCGCGGCTGGGCCCTGCAACGCCCGATGGAAGCGCCAGACAAGCGATGATCGATTGACGATTGGCGGCAGCCGCAAGCTTCTGTATCAGAAGCGGGATCCGGCTCCTTTCCGCCTCGTTCCCTTACGCTTAGCCAAGGTCACGCAGCCATCCATGAACACCATGCCTCTTGCCGGGGTTCGCGTTCTCGAACTCGCCCGCGTGCTGGCCGGTCCGTGGGCCGGCCAATTGCTCGCCGATCTCGGCGCGGAGGTGATCAAGGTCGAGCGCCCGGGCTCGGGAGACGATACGCGCGCTTGGGGGCCACCCTTCGTTCAAGGACGTAACGGCGAGACGCTCGATTCCGCCTATTACCACGCGACCAATCGCGGCAAGCGCTCCGTCGTCGCCGATTTCGAGACTCAGGCGGGCCAGGATCTCGTGCGTGCGCTCGCGCGCGAAGCCGACGTGGTAATCGAGAATTTCAAGTTGGGTGGCCTCAAACCTTTCGGGCTCGATTACGAGAGCCTTCAGGCGATCAACCCGCGCCTAATCTATTGCTCGATTACCGGCTTCGGCCAAACCGGGCCATATGCGCCGCGCCCCGGATACGATTTCCTCATCCAAGCGATGGGCGGAATCATGCACATCACCGGCGAGCCGGAGCGCGAACCGATGAAGATCGGGGTCGCCTTCGCCGACGTCTTTACCGGGCTGTATGCGGCGATCGCCATCGAAGCGGCGTTGATCGAGCGGTCGCGCAGCGGACTGGGCCAGTACATCGACATGTCACTGCTGGACGTGATGGTCGGCGTGCTCGCTAATCAAGCGCTTAACTATCTCGTGTCGGGCGTCTCGCCCAAGCGCATGGGCAATTCGCATCCCAACATCGTCCCTTATCAGGTCTTCCCGGCCGCCGATGGTCATGTAGTGATTGCAGTGGGCAACGACGCGCAGTTTCTGCGCCTGTGCGAGGTCCTGGTCTTGCCGGAGCTTGCTGCGGACCCGCGCTACCAGTCGAATGGCGGACGCGTCGCCGCACGGGCGGAGCTCGTCACAAGCATCGCCGCGCGAACCATCCGCATGACGCGGGCCGAGCTTCTCTCGGCGCTGGAAAGAACCGGAGTGCCGACCGGGCCGATCCACGACATCGCCGAAGTCTTTGCCGACCCACAGGTGATTGCCCGCGCAATGCGCCTCGAACTACCGGCGCCCGATGCGGCGGCCGGCACCGTCCCGGGCGTTCGCACCCCGATCCTGTTTTCGCGCACGCCGCTGAGTTACGAGCAAGCTTCGCCGCACCTCGGCGCGGACACCGAGGCGATTCTCGCCGACCTTGCCGAGGGCAAGCCGCTGTTTCGCAGCTCACGCGAATAGGCGGGGTTTCCCGCCGCTGCTCAGGCGGCGGGCGCGTCGGCGTCGTCCTCTTTCGCCGGAAGCGTTAGCGTGAAGGTCGTGCCGTGGCCCAGTCCGGGACTTTCGGCGCCGATCGCCCCACCATGCAGATCGATGATGCGCTTGACGATGGAAAGTCCGAGTCCGATCGAGCTTTCGCCGCCGGTTGGCTTGGCGGAAAGCCGCTGGAAACGTCCATAGAGGCGGGAAATGTCCTTCTCCGACATGCCTGGCCCCTCGTCCTTCACCCGGATTTGCGCGCTGTCTTGCTGCAGCTCGAGGGACAATTCGATACGCCCGCCGATAGGGCTGTATTTGATGGCGTTGCTGAGCAGGTTGTCGATCGCCTCCCGAATGCGATCGGCGTCGCAAGCAATCAGCTTACCACTCGGCGCGGACACCTCGATGCGCTGCTGCTTTTTCGCAGCGAGCGGCTGATTCGCTTCGGCAACGTCCTGGACGATGGTTGCAAGATCGACCGGCTCGCGGCGGATGGTGATGTTCAGCGCATCGGCCATCGCGTCGGTGATGAGGCTTTCGACCATTTCGGTCAGCCGGTCGGCGGCGCTATGGATGTGGCTGATCTGCGCTTTGGCGTTCTCGACCGAGTGGTTGGGATCGGACAACATGCGGTCGAGAATCTCAGCCCGGCCGATGATCACCGAGAGCGGATTGCGCAGATCGTGGGCGACGGTGCCGAGGATCTCCCGCTTGAACGCGTTGGCGCGCTGCAAGCGCGCCCATTGCGCCGCGAGGCGTCGGTTCGCAGCGGTCAATTCGCGTGTGCGCTGGTTGACGCGCTCTTCGAGCCGGGCGTTCGCCTCCTGAAGCTGCTCATAGAGGATGACGTTGTCGAAGGCGATGGACAGCTTGCTCGCAAACAACTCGACCAGCGTGCGATCGGTGCTGGAAAGCGGACGCCGCGCATGCAACACGACGACGACTTCGCGCCCGCTCGCCGTGCCGATATAGAGCGCCGACCACCCCGAGGTGAATTGGTGACTGTGGCTGCGGAATGCCTCCTCGACCCAATGGCGCAACTCCGGATCGAAGGCGTTCGCCGTGTGGGCGCCCAAGAGATGAGCGTAGCAGCCGGAAGCGGCCAGCACCGCAATGGCGCGGTCCGGCTGTCCGTAGTCGTGGCAAACGAGAATGCCGTCACACTCGACTTTGAGCAGCGACGCGGTCTGCGTCAGCACACCTTCGGCGAGGCGCTGGATCGACTTGAAGTCGTACAGAGTCGCGGCCGCGTCGACGATGATCTCGAGGCCGCGGCGGGTCTCGGTCACCCGCTGCAATTGCTGATAGCCGCGCAGCGCCGAGGTGAGCGAGGTGAACAGCTTGTCGGCCGTCAGTTCGGTCTTCGCCTTGTAGTCATTGATGTCGTAATCGACGATGACGCGGCGTTCCGGCGCCTGGCCGGGTTGACCGGTGCGAAGAATGATGCGGACGGTTTCGTTCTTGAGTTCGTTCCGGATGAAATTGACGAGGTCGAGACCGGCACTGTCGGTCTCCATGATCACGTCGAGCAGCACGACCGCCATGTCGGGGTGATCGCGCATCAACGCGCGCCCTTCCTCGGCCGAATAGGCGGATAGAATCTCAAGTCCTTGCCCATTGAGCGTGTAGTCGCTGAGCGCATAGCGCGTGCCGTCATGCACGGCCGGCTCATCGTCGATGATGGCCACCTTCCAGCGCGGACCAACCGCCGCAGCTGGTTCGCCGGCGGAATCCTCAATGAAGTCGATGATGTCGTCGCGTTCAGCCATGGGCCTGTTCCGTCGCTTGGCGAGCGGAAGCCGACGCGTCTTCGTGCCGGGCCACGCGCGGGAGAACGATGCGGATCGTTGTGCCGCGGCCGGGCGCGGAATCGAGGTGCAGCCGTCCGCCAAGGCTTTGGGTCACGAGATTGTGGATGATATGCAGGCCGAGCCCGGTGCCGCCCTGGCTCCGCCGCGTGGTGAAGAACGGGTCGAAGGCGCGCCGGCGCACCTCCTCGCTCATGCCGACGCCGTCGTCAGCAACGACAATTTCGACATGACGGACGCCAAGCGGGCGCGCTCGAACCTCGATCTTGCCGGGGCGTCCATCCGGGAAGGCATGGATGACCGCATTGAGAAGGATGTTGGTGAGCACCTGTCCATAGGATCCCGGGTCGCTGTCCGTGACGATGTCTGGCGGGATGTCAATGTCGATCGGGACCTGCGCCTTGCGCAGCACCGGACGCACGCTGACGACGATCTGCTCGGTCGCCTCGCGCAGACTGAACTCGCGCCGCTCGGCATGGCTGCGATCGACAGCAACCTGCTTGAACGACTGAATCAGCTCGCCGGCGCGGTGCAGGTTGGCGACGAGCTGGCCCGCCGCATCGCTGACGTGTCCGATGAACTCGTCAAGCCGCGATCGGCGCAGCGGTCCCTCCTTCGCCTCGGTCGCGAACAGATCGCAGCGGCGGACAAGACTTGACGCTACCGTGAGGCTGATGCCTACCGGATTGTTCACTTCATGAGCCACGCCGGCCACGAGCCCGCCCAAAGCAGCGAGCTTCTCGGCGTCGATCAGGCTTTTTTGGGTGCTGCGCAATTCGGCGAGCGCGTTCTCGGCGGCTTCCTTCGAAGCGCGCAGTTCGATCTCGGCGCGGCGCTTGGCGATTGCGTTCTCCCGAAACACCTCGACGGCGCGCGCCATTTCGCCGATCTCATCACGCGCGTCGGCGTTCGCAATCACCCGACCATAGTGCCCGGAGACGATCGCATGCATTGCGGTGCGCAGTTCTTGCAGCGGCAACCGAATGCTGCGCGTGACGATCAGGCCGCCAATGACGATCGCCGACAGAAAGGCCGCAGCGACCAACAAGACGGTACGGAAAGTCCTCGCCAAGGTGCGGTCGAAGCTCGCCTGTGCGCGCTGCTCGCGCTCTCGCATCTGCGCCTGCAGGCCGTCGATGATGGAAATCATCGTTGCCTGATTGCCGTCGATCGCAGTGCGCAGAACATGCGTGCGGGCCGCGAACTTCGCGGCAAGATTGGTAAGACCGGCGCGCAACGCTCTGGCGCGCTGTTTCAGCGCTTCGAGCGCGGAGCGTTGAATGTCGTCGTCGGCAAGATCGATCATGACTGGGATGGTCTTTTCGATCGTCTCGGTATTGCGGCGCGCCTCCTCGACAGCGTTGGAAGCGAGCGAAAGATAGTAGGCGTTGGCGGCGACGACGGCCGCCGTGAAGGCCTCGCGCGATTTTCCAAGCGCCGGCCGGATCAAGGCGTCCTGCTGCGCGATCGACCCTTCGAGGATCGAGTAGAGGCCCGCCATTTCCCGCGCCGGCCGCAACACTTCGTCCTCGTAAGTATGCGTGATGGTCGCCTGCACCGCGCGCAATTCATTGAAGCCGTCGAGAAAGCGTTCGGTCACGCCGGCAAGGTTCGCCATCGCCGAAGAGAGCACCGGATCGGCCGGGCTGCGCCTACGCAAAGTGCCTAGCACGGCTTCGCGCACCAGCAGGATTTCTGCGAAAATCTCCGGGCTCGGCTCGTTGATGTAGCGGTGGATGAGGTTTTGCAGGCGGCCAGCTTCGCCTTCGAGCAGCACCAGCAGCGCGTCGGATTCCCGCACATGCCGCAATTCGTCCCAGGCGCGGCTGAGCGTGCTCCCGCCGGTCCAAATGAGGCCGGCAAGGATGATGACCACCGTCGAGTTGAGCACTGCGATCGAAAGAATTCGCCAGCCGATCGGCAATGAGCGAACGAGACTTTCAAGATCGACGCGCCAACCGCCGGCCTTCGCCTGTGCGTGGCTCGTGGGATCCGGGGAACGATCTTGTGCAATCACCGCCAAGGGCGCGTCTCACTGAACCTGACGGATGCGTTTGATCAACGGGGCAAGCGTCGGATCGCTCATCGCCTTCGCGTAGATCGATGACATGGCCTCTTCGAATGCCCGGCGCGGAAATTCGGTAATGATGACGTTGCCTTCGGCCAGGGCCCGCCGGCGCGATTCCTCTTCGAGCGCATCCCATCTCAGCCGCATGAAGCGGTTGGACTCGCGGGCGGCCTCACGAAAGATCGCTTTGTCCTCGTCGGAAAGCGTGTCCCAGGCGCGCTTCGACATGACCAGAACCTCAGGGCTCATCGTATGCTCGGTCACGGTGTAGTAGCGCGCGGCTTTATAGTGGTTGGTCGTCACATAGGACGGCCAATTGTTCTCGGCTCCGTCGATAATACCGGTAGTGAGCCCAGTCTGGACTTGCCCATAGGGGAGCGCAACCGGCACGGCGCCGAGCGCTCTGACCATTTCGACCATCAGGTCCGATTGTTGCACGCGGATGCGCAGACCCTTGAGGTCCTCGATGGTGCGGATCGGGCGGTCGCGTGTGTAAATCGAGCGGGCTCCGGAGTCGTAAAAGGTCAGGCCGATAAACCCGTGGGCCTCGAAGCTTGCCAGAATCTCCTCCCCGATTGGCCCATCAAGGACCGCACGAAGCTGTTGGGGCGAACGGAACAAGAACGGCAAAGCCAACACATTGGCGAGCGGTACGAAAGACCCCAACGGAGCAATGTTGGTGCGGTTGAGATCGATTGCGCCGACCCTGGTTTGCTCAATCGTCTCCTTTTCCTCGCCGAGCTGGCGCGAATGAAAGACGCGGATGCTGTGCCGCCCGTTCGTTCGCTCCTCGATCAAGTGGCCCATAAAGACAACGGCTTCGACCGTCGGGTAGTCCGCGGACTGGGTATCCGCAACACGAAACTCCCGCGCGGCGGCCTGCGACGCCGGCGCCGTCGTCGCAAGGATCACCGCCAGTATGCAAGCGCTCCATGCTGAAGACAAAATTCGAACGCCTTGTCAATCGATTGAACTCGGTTCTGTAAACACGAAATTCTACCGAAAGGCCGGCCCGCTGGCTACTCTCACTCGCCGGGACCCGATCGTGCTTTTGCCCCATGTCTGTGGTGAACATGCGGCGAGAAACCTGACGGGGGCGCGTCGGGCCCACCCCTAGGGGCGGACCCGACGAGGGTGGCCAACTCGCGCGGAGGTTGCCGATGCCGCTCAGGCGCCTGTTTTTTGCCGCTGGGTTTGCGCTCATTTTCTTCGTGAGCCAGGCCTGGGCCGGCGCGACGGAGATTCAACTCTGGCACGCAATGCCTGGCGAACTCGGTCGTCAGCTCGAACGAATTGTGTCTAATTTCAATGCCTCACAGACGAAGTATCGCGTCATCCCGGTATTCAAGGGCAGCTATACCGAGACCGTGACGGCGGCCATCTTTGCCATGCGCACGCGCACGCATCCGGCGATCGTGCAAGTCAACGAGATCGGGACCGCGACGATGATGGCCGCCAAGGGGGCGATCTATCCGATCTTCGAGCTCATGCAGGACGCAGGCGAGGTGCTCGACGCCCAACCATTCCTACCGGCAATCGCGGGGTATTACGCCGATCTCTCAGGCAACCTTTTGTCGTATCCATTCAACGTCTCTACCCCTATTCTTTATTATAATAAGACGCTGTTTCGCGAGGCCGGGCTGGACCCCAATGTCCCGCCTCGAACCTGGCCAGAGCTCGAAAAGGCGGCACAGCGGC
>Ga0315534_1000099_pt1 | contig 47368 bp, 35 predicted proteins | sample SalMarSW160240MG_FD_203094 | JGI IMG/M metagenome (GOLD analysis project Ga0315534, IMG submission 203094) | Salt marsh sediment microbial communities from the Plum Island Ecosystem LTER, Massachusetts, United States - Salt Marsh Sediment SW1602-40 ... | reverse complement strand
CCTGAGCCTGCGGGAAAAGATTCTTGTATTCAACATGATATATCGGTTTAGGTTATGAATTCCTCAGGAACATCCACCAGCCGGCTTACATCTTTTATTCGCGCTGCAACATCGAATTTTTTCGTGCAGGTTACCGTGCAGGTATTGCATCCACTACACGGATCATTCGAAAGATCAAGATCGGTGAGCAGGCTGTATGCTTTTCCGAGATTATTGTATCCATAGGTATACATGTAAGCCCTCATGAAATTCGGTATTGGCAGGTTTTTTCTGCATTGGGTCAGGCAGTTCTGACAGCCGACACAAAAGAGGGAAGCCATGGTTTTGTGCTCCTCTATATACCTTTTTTCCTCCTCGTTTAATTCAGGATTCTCCATGATGGCAAAGCTTTCCTCCAGGTGGTCGAATGCGGTAAATCCGGGGATGCTTGTATGCACATTGGGATTTTGAAGAGCCCATTTCAGTGCTGCCTGTGCTCTTACCGGGCGTTGTCTCTCCCGGTCGAAATACCCACCTGCCATGGTCTTCATGGCAATGATACCGAGTCCGGCACCCGCCGCCTTATCAATCGCAGCATTCATTTCATCCACATTCATGGTAAAGTTATATGCTGTAAGGACCACGTCGATGAAACCGCATTCAGCGGCTTTTTTAATAACATTTGCTTCATTACTATGTGTGGAGACACCGATAAACCGCGCCCTGCCGGATTGCTTGATTTTATTCATAATGTCCACCAAAGGTTCAAACATCATGCCCTCCAGGCTGCTTACACCATGGTGAAAGAGAATATCTACATAGTCTAGTCCCAGGCGTTTCATGCTCAGGTTAAACATCTCCATGTAGCTTTGCTGGGAAAATTCATCTGCGTTGTACCCTCCTGTTCGTCTGTCCTGTCCGACGGGGTGGATCTTGGTTGCGATGGTATAGGAATCCCGGGTGTAATCTTTCAGTACCTCACCCAGCATCTCCTCGTTCCTACCCTGCTGGTATGTATGAGCCGTATCCAGGTGTGTAATCCCTTTGTCCAGGGCAGCTCTTACCAGGCTGGGATTGTCTGCCCGCATCACCCCCATGTTTACGATGGGCATTCTTATGCCGGTTCTACCCAGTGTGCGGTATACAATTTTCGGTTCGGCTTTACTATTAACAGAAGATCTGTCTGAAGATCCTGCAAAGGCTTTTTGCCCAACAACAAGTCCCGTTGCTCCGATCACGGAAGATTTCAGAAATCCCCGGCGATTGAATCTGCTTTTTTTCATGATAATTGTATTTTTTCTGCTATTTACTCATTAACCAAAAAAAACACTTCACCGTCCATAGTCGCCGATAATATAGCGCTTTTGATGGAGAAAAACAATTCAACCAATCTGCAATTCCAGCGAAAAAATAATTGAGGCACTGTTTTAACAGCTATTATCGGCCGGTCATTTTTTCAAGGTTTTCAGGATACCGGGTTCCTGTCACCGTAATTTTTGAGGATGCATTTTCGATTTCACGGAGATCCTCAGCAGAAAGGTCAATTGCAGCTGCTCCAAGGTTCTCCTCCAGGCGGCCCGGTTTAGTTGTACCAGGAATCGGGACAATCCACGGTTTCCGGGCAAGCAACCAGGCAAGGGCTATTTGAGCAGGTGTCGCATTCTTTCGTGCTGCGATATGAGCAAGCAGGTCAACCAAAACCCGATTCGCTTTACGGGCTTCGGCAGAAAAGCGAGGGAGGGTGTTCCGAAAGTCAGAACTATCGAACTGGGTATTTTCATCGATGTTTCCTGTAAGGAAGCCTCTGCCGAGAGGACTATAAGGAACAAATCCGATTCCAAGTTCTTCGAGCGTTGGCAATACTTCCGCTTCAGGCTCACGCCACCAAAACGAGTATTCGCTCTGTACCGCAGTAACAGGCTGGATGGCATGCGCGCGGCGGATGGTTTCTGCTCCGGCTTCCGAAAGGCCTAAGTGTTTCACCTTACCCTCTCTGATCAGGTCTTTCACTGCCCCGGCTACATCTTCAATAGGCACATCCGGATCAACCCGGTGCTGATAAAAAAGATCGATCGCTTCGACCCTGAGTCGTCGGAGCGAGGCCTCAGCAACCTGCCGGATATGTTCCGGGCGGCTATCCAGACCAACCCACTTTGGCCCTCCGTCAGGATCAAGTTTGAATCCAAATTTCGTGGCAATTACTACCTCATCACGGAAAGGAGAAAGAGCCTCACCAATAAGTTCTTCGTTTGTGAACGGCCCATACACTTCAGCGGTATCGAAAAATTTGACACCGAGTTCGACCGCTTTACGGATCAGTGAGATCATCTCCTTTTTTTCTGAAGCCGGGCCATAACCAAAACTCATCCCCATGCAGCCAAGACCTATGGCCGAAACTTCCAGGTTGCTTTTACCAAGTTTACGCTTTTGCATAAAAACTATTTTAATTTTTAATTACAGGAGTGCATATCAGATTTGCTTTCAATATAGGAAAACAAAAGAAGCTATCACCATTTAACTAAATAGCAAACTTAACCCTTGTCTCAGAAGATAAATATCGGATAACGAACAAAGAAAGTTCGAAACAAGGTTCAAAATGGCATATCGATTCAGGTTATGAATTCCGCGGGAACATCCACCAGCCGGCTAACATCTTTTATTCGCGCTGCAACATCGAATTTTTTCGTACAGGCTACCGTGCAGGTATTGCATCCACTACACGGATCATTCGAAAGGTCCAGATCCGTAAGTAAATCGTAGGCTTTTTCAAGATTGCTGTACCCATAGGTATACATGTAGGCCCTCATGAAATCGGGTACTGGAAGGTTTTTCCTGCATTGGTTAAGGCAATTCTGGCATCCGATACAATAGAGGGAAGCCATGTTTTTGCCCTCTTCAATATGCCTTCTTTCCTCTTCCGTCAATTCAGGATTCTCCATGATAGCAAAGCTATCCTCCAGGTGATCAAATGCGGTAAATCCCGGTATACTTGTATGTACATTTGGATTTTGCAGAACCCATTTCAATGCAGCTTGTGTATTTATCGGATGTTGCTTCTCTTTGTCAAAAAACAGTCCTGCCATGGGCTTCATGGCAATGATACCGAGTCCTGCACTGGTAGCTTTCTCAATAGCAGCATTCATTTCCTCTACATTTTTCGCAAAGTTATAAGCAGTCAGAACTACATCTATAAAACCGCTTTCAGCAGCTGCCACAAGAACCTCCGCTTCATTACGATGAGTTGAAACACCTAAAAACCGTGCCCTTCCCGACTTCTTGACTTTGTTCATTATATCAACTAACGGTTCGAACATCAATCCTTCCCTGCTGCTTACGCCATGATGGTAGAGAATGTCAACATACTCAAGACCGAGCCTTTCCAGGCTCAGGTTGAACATCTCCATGAAGCCTTCCTGTGTAAATTCATCCGTATATGATCCTGTTTGCCTGTCCTGTCCGGGAGGGCTGATCTTAGTTGCAATGGTATATGAATCCCTGGGATAATCCTTCAATACTTCACCCAGCATTTCCTCATTCCTGCCACGCTGATAACCATGTGCTGTATCCAGGTGTTGAATTCCCTTATCCAGGGCAGCCCTTACCAGGTTTGGATTGTCTGCCCTCATTACTCCCATGCTTACAATGGGCAGTCTTATACCGGTTTTACCCAGTGTGCGGTATACTATTTTTGCTTCATCTTTACTACTGGCAGAAGATTTGTCAGAAGATCCCGCAAAGGCTTTTTGTCCTGCAACAAGCCCGGTTGCTCCAATAATTGAGGATTTCAGGAATCCCCGGCGATTGAATCTGTTCTTTTCCATAGTCATTTCGCTAAATCTGTTCTGTTTACTGACCTGTCAGTGGAACCATTCCACCTTTAAAATCGCCGGAAATATACCTTTTGGATTGCTAAGAAACAATTTAAATTATTTACACTTGTAACTATGAACAGACATAAGAAAATAACGTTAAGCGTCCTACGGTAACGAAGCCCGGATCGTAAGACGTCCTTCGGTTACGAAGCCCGGGGCGGTAAATAGCTAATGTATATCGTATGAAAAAATTGGAACAAATAGTAAATCAATTACTTCTTTTAAAATTGATCCAACTTTGACCTAGATTATAAAGTTGCCTTCCAATTTTATCATACAGATCAACCAATTTTTCAATTAGTGTGCTATCAATATCATATAAATCTCTGGCTTGTTCAAGGCTAACTATCATTTCATTACTTTCTCCCATAGCATCGTCTATATACTTTTGGAATCCAGCTTTTTGATGTCTTTTAGCATAGCCTTCTGCAATCAATCTTGGAATTGCCTTACAAGCTCTACTTAACTGACTGATCAAATCATATTTTTCACATTCCGGTAATTTCGTAATGACTTGCTTCATCACGATTAACATTGCTTCATACGAATTTTGATAAACTTCGAGGTCTTTGAAGCTTTTTATTGGTTTAGTTTGTTCTTTCATTCTTTTCCGTGAATCACCCGTTACCGTTACCGAATTCCGAAACGGGCTTCGTTACCGCTTAACGTCTAACGTCCTACGGTTACTCCAGTTTCCTTATCCGGACTTCAATTCCTTTTTCATCCTTCAGCAGGGCAACCAGTTCCTTCGGATCGGTTTGCCCATAATGATAGGGATAGAGGATTTTGGGCCGGAAGGTTTTTGCCGCATCAGCAACCATTTCGGGGCTCATGGTATAGGGTAAATTCATGGGAAGAAATGCGACATCAATGTTTTTGAGGGCTTTCATCTCTGGCGTATTCTCTGTATCTCCGGCAACGTATATCCGTTTGCTTCCCATCGTCAGGATGTATCCGTTGCCCTGACCTTCCGGGTGGTAGGGTTGGCCATCCGATCGCTTGTGCACGATGTTATAAGCCGGAACTGCATCAATCCGAATTCCATTAACCTCCCGTGAATCTCCATTTTTCATCGCTATTCCTCCTTCAACCCGTTCTGCCGAACCACCATTGAGCAGGATAGTGGTGGTGCTTTTTCGTATCTGGTCAATCACACCAATATCCAGGTGGTCGCCATGTTCATGGGTTACCAGGATAATATCTGCAGCCGGTAGTTTGCTGTAATCTGCTTCACGGGCAACAGGATCGATGTGAATAATTAATTTATTGAATTCGAACATCAGGGTTCCATGTCCGATCATGGTCATTACCAGATCGCCTTCTGAAGTTGCAATGACATCTTTTTCAAACTGGTCCTGAGATGAACCGGAGAATCCCATTCCCAGGAACAGAACAGGGAATACCATTATTCCGCCAAACAATTTTTTCCTATACATGACTTTTTGTATTGATTTCACTCATTTTATAAAGTTACTGATTTTTTTTGATTTTATTTTTCCTATTTTTAAACGCTATGGGAATGGGAATACCATACCCGTTTTTCTATGTTCTATACCAAAAACCTTCACTATGAAAAACGATCCTTCGAGCACTAATTTCAATCGCCGCCGCTTTTTTAAGATCCTGACAACCGGTGGTGTAGCTGCATCATTTGCTCCATTTTCACTAAATGCTGCAACCTATAAAACACCTGATCTTCAGGAAAAACCGGAAACCAATATCAAGGATGCATTAGCTTACCCCAGGAACGAGAAATCGATACCGGGAAAATTCCCCGGCAGGGTAATACACGTCCATCATGAGAACTGTGTTGTGGACGACAAGCCCGAGCCAAAGGCTGCTTACGAGATGGTTGAAAAAGGCATGCTGGCACTTACCGGCAAAAAAAAGATCGCCGATGCCTGGAGAATGTTTGTATCTCCCGGAGACCGCATCGGATTAAAGGTCAATCCCATTGCCGGCAAATCCCTGACAACAAGTGTTGATATTGTGACTGCAGTTATTCAACAACTTGAATCTTCCGGCATTCCAAAAGGAGATATATTGATCTGGGACAGGAGAGAACATCAATTACACGAAGCAGGGTTTACCGGGGAAAATTTTCCGGGAATAAAAATTGTCGGAACGGAGAGAAAAGACAGTGATGATTCGTTTTATGATAGCGATGGGAAACTCTACAGTGAAAAGATGATTGACAGGGAGTGGTATTATTATGCTGATATGGAGGGTGAATATGACGCCTATACGCTTCCCTACATGGTAAATGGAGGAAAATACTCCTATTTTACAAAAATTTGCACTCAGGAGGTTGATAAGATCATCAACATCCCCATCCTGAAAAATGCCGGAGGATCGGTTACCCTCTGCATGAAGAACCTTGCTTATGGATCCATCACCAATACCGGCCGGTTACACGGGGGGTTATACTTTGAAACCAGCGCCCAGGTCCCTGCTTTTCCGCCCCTTCGTGATAAGGTGGTGCTGAATATTGTTGATGGGATCAAAGGGTGTTTTAACGGAGGTCCCGGAGCTAATCCTCAATTCTTTACCTTTTACAAGGATGTACTGATCGGGACTGACCCGGTAGCGGTTGACCGTATCGGTTATGAGATTGTGACAAAGAAACGGATTGAGGAGAATCTTCAAAAAGAGGAAGATCCCAGGAACAGGGCTTTCATGGTCATGGCCAACGAATATGGACTGGGGGAATGTGAACTGGAGAAGATTGAGTGGAAGAAGATAGAGATGGGATGAAGTTTAAAGACGGTAAAGGCCTGACCGTAAGGTAGTTGTGAATGATGAGTGATGAGTGATGAGTAAAAAATGAAAAAAGTAGGACAGTAAAGGGGCTGAAAAATCTAAAAACCGTCATTCTGAATTTTTTTCATAATCCCAATAAGCTAATATTCAATATAATGAGATCCTGAATCACCTGCCTAACGGCAGGAGTTCAGGATGACTAAAAATCATCATTTGATACAGCCCTGAATAATGAACTAATGATGTATAAAGCAAATTGCATATTATTCACACTATTCCTGCTAAGCAGCTTTTCCGCTCCGGCGCAGAACGATTCGACTTTTTTTCTTACTGATGACGAATTAAATGGTGGGAAAACAATACGTACCCGGAAGTATGATGGCAACTCACTCTGGGGATACATTAACGGAGGTGCTGATATATACCTGGAGTATGGTTTCAGGCAGGTCTATGTACAGGAGATCCTTTATAAGTCAACCGGTTACAAAATCGAGATCTATCAGATGACGGATCTGGAATCGGCATACGGGATTTTTTCCGTATCGACTTTCAGGTGTGCTGATGTTGATTCCCCCCTAAGCAGGCATTATTGTGAAACCAAATACCAGGTGCAGTTTGTCAAAGCAGATCATTACGTGTCCATTACCAACGAAACCGGTGAAAACGAGGGTATAACATACACACGGTTTCTTGCCTCACACATTGGATCAAAGATAGAGGAAGGCAGGTATGAGTTTCCTGATCTCTTTCAGCAGGATTTGTTTCAGCCAATCTGTGGGCAGGGCCTGAAGCTGATCAAGGGAGAACTCGGGCTTCAGAATGGCTTTGCATCCTGGTCAGGCAAATTTACCTTTCCCGGAAAATATAAAATCATGCTTCTTCCGATAGTGCATGAAGGAGGAGAGATCAACCTGGCAATCCTTGAATTTCCGGAACATGAAGAACGAGAGATTTTCTGTAGAGCCAATAACCTGGTTCTGTCAAAGGATGAAGAAACTGGAGGTCAAAAATTAACTATATCGGAACAGCATAGCTTTGCTTACGATACGAACCGCATTATTGTGGTTGAATCTTTTTTACCAGAAGAGCTTACCAGCAGGTATATTCAGGCAATTGAAGAATTTCTTTCCAGATAGGGATTCAGGATTCAATTTTCCTTACCTTTTGGTTTTCGGTTGTTGCATCAATCATTTTAGCCCAGCTGACACGCTTTCCCGAATCCAATGATTCATAGATGTACCCCTCTTCGGATAAAAGAATCCTGCATTTTCCCAATTCATACCGTAATGATTCCACAATATCCCCTTCCTTCAGTGGATTTCCGTCAAGATCTGCCAGTTTGGGTTGCTTTTTTTTTCTTGAGCTATTTTTCCTGAACAGTTGAAACATAATTACCGGTTTAATAATCGATATAAAATTAGTAAAAATATTTCAACTCTACCCGGTATTAAAAATCGAGTCCGGATTTCAATCTTTTCAAACCCGTTTTGCTAACCGGAACCGTGCTACCATTTTTCAGGTGGATCCGGTAGGTATCTTTTTCATACAATTCAAGACGGTTGATCTGATCCACATTGACAATGTATGAACGGTGAACTCGTATGAACTGTTTCGGATCGAGGTGGGTCTCGAAATAGTTCATGGTTTTCTGTTTCAGGTATTTCCCGGATGAGCAATAGAGCATCACGTAATCATCCTGGGCCTCCAGGTAATCGATTTCTCTTGTTGCAATAACACTTATTTTCTTGCCGCTTTTCACCACCACCCTCTCGAGTTTTTCACCGGACCGGTCAATGTGTTTCGTAATTTCTGCTATGGGAATCTCCTGACCGGTTTTCATCTGTTCATACACTTTGTCGACGGCATTCCTGAATCTCTCCCGGGAATAAGGTTTTAACAGATAGTCCACGGCATTCATTTCAAATGCTTTAATGGCAAACTGGTCGAAGGCTGTAGTGAAGATTATTTTCGGCTTATAATCAAGAATTTCAAGCAATTCAAATCCGGTCAGTTTTGGCATCTGGATATCCAGGAATAGCAGATCGGGTTTCATTTCATTAATGGCTTTGGCTCCGGAGAAACCATCTGCAAATTCTCCGATGATTTGTACAGAGGGGATTTCTTTCAGGTATTCTTTCAGCAGGTTTCTTGCCAGCTCTTCATCCTCAACGATTATTGTGCGTAAGGTCTTTTTCATGAATCAAATATAACAGTAGTCAAAACTTTACACCTCATAGGGCACAGATAGTCTGGCAATAAAAACTGTACCATCCGTTTCCCAGGAGAAAAGGTCACTCCGGTTATAGATCAGCATCAATCGGTTTTGTACATTTTTTAATCCCATCCCGTTACCTTTCCTTCCAGGCTGCTCCGGATCAAAATTATTGGTTATGGTAATGTTCAGGCAATCCTGGGATACCTGAGTGTCCATTTCAATCTTTACTGTTTCTATACTTTCGTAGACCCCGTGTTTAATGGCATTCTCAATCAATGGTTGCAGAATCATGTTTGGGATCAGGCATGTTCCATACTCTTCCGGTATCCTGATTTCAACCTGCAACTTTTCACCAAACCGGATTTTTTCAATTTCCAGGTAGAGATTGGTGTTGTACAACTCATCATTCAAGCGTATTTTTTCCTTCTGGTTATATTTCAGGGCATATCTGAGGAACTCCGAAAGCTTAATGATCATATCCTGAGCTTTCTGATGGTCTGCAAGGATAAGCGAATTAATGGAGTTCAGGCTGTTGAAGATGAAGTGTGGATTGATCTGCGACTTGAGCATGTTCAGCTCGGATTCTTTAACCAGTGTTTTCAGGTCTGCCTCGAGACGAACTTTTTCCTGCAGGTCGCTATAATAGAGAATCAGGTAATAGATCAGCAGGACGACAAGATACACCAGCACTCCGGAAACAACTCTCCACGGCATCGATTGGTCCAGGAATGTAATATGTTCATTATCCTCACCAAGAATCATTTCAACAATAAAATATCCGGCTGTTAACCAAATGGTGATGGTAAGGACACCCACGCCGAGGTAATTCAAAACCAGTCCTATTTTACGGTTTTCTCCTAACCGCATAAACTTTACCGGGTACCATAACCCGATGGCAATGACAGCAAGGATAACATTAAATATTATTCCATCGACGAGTGCATAACTGATCTCAACGCGGTAGAAAAAACTTAAAACAAGGACGTGGATCGCTGTAATCAGGATCCACGCCATGATAAAATAGAGCCGGGATGTTTTATGTTTAAGGATCGGATGCATCGGGAATTTGAATCACAAATAATCCCTGAATTTAGTAACTTTTTATTTCTCCACCTCCAAAGATGGCAACACCCTTAATGACCAGTTGTTTTGAAGCGTCATAAACAATGTGTGGATCCGGTACCCGTTTATCCGAATAACCGCCAAAGATAGAGATGATGTCCACACGGATATCCCAATCGCCAGGCACAATCAGCTTGCTGCCTCCAAACATGGTAAACACATCGATCACACTTTTCCCTTTTGCCAGGTTAGCTTTTCGAAAATCGATGGTTGATCCTCCGAAGATCGAGGTAATTTTTCCTCCCTGGAAGTTATTCGATGTAATGATCCGGTTACCACCACCGAAGATCGCTACATCATCCAGGAAGTCATTAGCAAGTTCCTCTTCTCTCCCTTCACCAAAATGGCCGGGTCTGTGCCTGCCTCCTCTGAATATGATCAATACTCCGATGATAATAAAGAGTACCGGCCAGAAGAAATTATGCCATTGCCAACGGAAAGGGAGATCGAATATCTCAGGTATCAGAAAAAATCCTCCAATGCATATTAAAATTACTCCGGCAGCATTATTGCTGCGTGCAACCAGCATCAATACACCAATAAATATCAGGAGCATCTGCCATGAAAAGATGATTTCCCTTACCGGGAAGGGGAAAAAGTTAAAGTTGCGGGCGACAAGCAGGAATCCTACCAGAATCAGTATGATTCCCAGCAAGGCCCGTCCGGTGTTTCTGCTTTTGTTTTCCATGATAAAAATGAATTAAAGGTTGAACTTTTCAATTCAAAGATAGGGAGCAGATACTCCTTTGAAAAGAAGAAATCGGTGAAATGCTGAATCCTACCGGTGAATTGTTTGAAAATCGTAATAATTAATTTGAAATTTGTAAATACATACGAATGGAAAAGATTGAAAGCTTAGAAGAGTTTTATAAAAGAAAATTCAATTGGATCCCCGATAACCTGAGGAAGGAATGAGCCGGTGAAATGCCCATTTCAGCATGACAAGCTATACAAACAAGATGGCTTACATGCTCAAGAATATCGAGAGAGCGATCAGCAGGTCGGTTGCCAGCACCGTAAGGACATTATTTCCCAGGGCTGGTATGAGTTTTTGCGCATCTTCCCGGTATTTGTTAAGACCGGCACAAGCTTTCAGCCCTATCGGAAAAGGGATAAGCGCAAGGTACAGCCAGAAAGGAGTCAGGTTAATGATGGGAATGATCAGGAGGATACCAAACGTTAGCAGGATCCCGATATTATAGATAATGGCTGCTTTTTTACTTCCAAGTTTTATAACCAGGTGCAATCGTCCCCCGGCTTTATCCGCTTCGGCATCCGGAAATTCATTGATCAGCAGCAGGAGTGATGTCAGGATCCCGGGTGGTATGGATACCATAATGACCACGGTGGATAGCAGATCACTGAATGCTTTATCCGGTGTTGCGGTCATGGCGATATAGGTACCCACCACGACCAGCGAACCAAGAGTAAGTCCTGCAAACAGTTCGCCCAGCATGATGCGGGCAAGTCCTTCGGTATAGAACAGTATGGTTAAGCCGCCAATCAGGACCAGGATCACGATGGTCCAGTGGGAAACAAACGTGAAGTAGATACCAATTCCAGCGGCAAGGGCCAGGAAGGATATTGCAGTCCATTTTACGGATTTCGGGGTAGTGTGACCTTCAATCATCATTCCGCTTCCGCCACTGAAAGGACTGCGTTTTGTACGAAAATCAATCCCTGTCTTAAAATCAGAATATTCATTGAACAGGTTTACAGAAGTGTGTGCAGAGACCACACCGATAACCAGCATTACTGCATGTAACACATTAAAATCAACAAGATCTCCCGGCAGCTTGTGGGCAAGCGCAAGTCCGATCATAACCAACAGAGCTGCAAGTATCAGGAAGGGAGCCCTGACCTGAGTCAGCCATATTCCCATTACTCCTGGCTTCTTCATAGGGTTGGGTTTTATTTTGCTGCTAAAATAAGGTTTTAAATCCTGTTCCGGGACAAAGTTAGACAAAACTTCCATTTCTGGAAAAAATGTCAGGAGGCAAAGGAGAAAATCAGGGATAATTTATCAATCAAACACTCCAATCTTCCGGGCAATGACAAGCCGCATGATCTCGGATGTCCCCTCCCCGATCTGCAGGAGCCGCTGATCACGGTAGAACCGTTCGATATCATAATCTTTCATCAATCCATAACCTCCGTGGATCTGTACTGCTTCGTCGGCGACCTCTTTTGCGATTTCCGAACAGTAGAGCTTTGCCATGGCTGATTCTTTTGCATACTCCTTTCCCTCATCTTTCAACCAGCAGACATGGTATAGTTGCCTTCTGGCCAGTTCGATCTTTGTTGCCATATCCGCCATTTTAAAACTGTTCACCTGGAACCGGATGATGGCTTGCCCGAATTGTTTTCTCTCTTTGCCGTATTGCATTGCCATTTCAAATGCTCCCTGTGCCAGGCCAAGTCCCATGGCTGCAATGGATAGCCTTCCGCAATCGAGTGTATGAAGCATGATTTTCGATCCCATTCCGACATCACCCAGGCGGTCCTCATCGGGCACCTCACAATTATCAAAAAACAGTTCCGATGTATCGGAGGCTCTCCACATCATTTTGTTATGCATGGATCGTCTTGTAAATCCGGGAGTACCTTTTTCCATCAGGAAGGTTGTAAACTCTTTTTTTCCTCCATCCCTGGTTCCGCTGACTGCCTGGACTGTAGCTCCGGAAGATATTTCAACCGATCCGTTGGTGATGAATGTCTTTGATCCGTTAATATACCATTTGCCCTCCTTGAATGTTGCCGTGGTTTTGGTACCCCGGGAGTCTGATCCGGCTTCCGGTTCTGTCAATCCGAATGCCCATAATTCTTTTCCCGTGGCAAGGCGGGGCAGGTATTCCTCCTTCTGTTTCTCTGTTCCAAACTCCAGGATTGGTAATATTCCAAGCGAGTTATGTGCAGCGAGCGTTGCAGCGTGTGAACCATCAACCCTGGCAAGTTCCTCCACAGCGATAATATAAGAGAGTGTATCCAGCGCCTGTCCTCCATATTTTTCCGGCATGCACATTCCAAAAAGTCCCAGTTCACCAATCTGGAGGGTTATCTCTTCCGAAAACTCCCCTTTCTCATCCAGTTCACGGGCAACCGGCTTGATGACCCGTTCGGCAAAATCCCTGACGCTATTGCGGATCAATTCATGCTCTTCGGTTTCAATCATGGTAATGCATTTTATGAGTTATCATTAAATTGTCCTGTTTTGCTATATACCCTGATCGGGAACGAACTTATAAGAGTACATGATCATTCCGGTTTTGCCCTCTTCATTCATTCTCCGGAATTTAGAAGATAACCGATCTCCGATTTTCAGGGTTTCCGGATCACAATCCGTGATCTGACCCAGTACTTTCACTCCTTCGTCCAGGCCTACAAGACCTACAGCATACGGCGCAAAATCCGTGAATCCCGAAGGAGCAGTCCGGATGATGGTAAATGTTTCCAGTTTACCCTTTCCTGAAAGGTTTATCGTCTCATACTCCATATGGCCACATTCCTGACAAATGAGTCGTCCGGGGAAAGAGATCTTACCACATTGCTTGCATTTTGCAGCTTCCATTCTGTATCGCTGCGGACTTTCTCTCCAATGTTTTGGTACGTTCATATTACGTCGGTTTAATATTATTCGTTTCTGATAATTTTATTCTTTCAGTTTTGCACTATTCAATTGTTTAATGCATGGTAACTCAGTTGTAATTCACTCACTACGTTCGTGTAATTCGTAGTAATTCAGCTCGTTATACTCGCTGTAATTCGATTGTTTTATTGAAATAAGTTACTACCGAGTTACTATTGAGTTACTACCGAGTTACTATTGAGTTACCATTGAATTACCATCGAATTACCCTTTCCTTTCAATCACATGGCAAACGCAACTACCCCCTGATCCGCCCATATTTTGTGCTAAAGCTGTCCTTGCTTCAGGTATTTGCCGTTTCCCGGCATTGTTTCGCAGTTGTTCAACGATCTCGCAGATCTGTGCAACACCGGATGCTCCCACCGGATGTCCTTTTGCTTTCAATCCACCGGAAGGGTTTACGGGAAATTTCCCTGTCAAAGCAGTTAATCCGTCCATTGTAGCAGGACCGCCCTGGCCCTGTTTGACCACTCCCAATGTTTCAAGGACCATAATTTCAGCAATGGTAAAGCAGTCGTGCACTTCTGCAAAATCGATATCGTTGATGGTTTTTTGCGCCATTTTCAGGGCACGTTGCACACCCAGGTCGACAGCATCCAGTTTAAGGATGTCTCTGCGGTGGCTAAGTGCGATGGTATCCGTACCCATCCCAATACCTGTAATCTCGACCACAGGGTATTTTTTCATTTTTTTTGCCTCCTCAACGGTGGTCAACAACACAGCTGCTGCACCATCTGTAATCGGTGAGCAATCGAGCAATCGCAAGGGATCGGCTATCATGGTTGAATTCATCACGGTTTCGAGGGTTACCGGAAATGGGAACTGTGCATTGGGATTTAATGCACCGTTTGCATGGTTTTTCACCGCCACCTGTGCAAGCTGTTCCCTGGTGGTACCAAAACGATCCATGTGTGTCCTGGCAAGCATGGCGTATAATCCGGGAAAGGTAATTCCATGAAATGCCTCAAAGTCCTGGTCAGCAGCAGATGCCAGAGCATAGGTAGCCTCATTGACACTTACATCCGTCATTTTCTCGACACCGATAGCCAGAACATAGTCAGAGAATCCGGATGCTACTTCAATGAAGGCTGAACGTACTGCCAGTCCTCCCGAGGCACAGGCAGATTCTACGCGCGTTGCAGGGGCATGTTTCAGTCCAAGATAATCAGGAACCATACTGGCCAGGTGTTCCTGTCCGTTAAACAGACCGCTGGACATACAACCGATGGTCAGGGAGTCAACCCGGTTTGTACCGGCATCAGTGAAGCAGTTTTGAGCAGCTTCAACACACAGATCACGAAGGGATTTGGTCCATAGTTCCCCGAACTTGATCATTCCAATACCAACTATTGCGACATTTCTCATAGCTACCTCCTATTCTGGTTTACGGATTTTACGTCTGAATTTTGCATATACACCGTATTGCAGGTACGTTTTGTGTGTATCGAGCTGGGTCCTGACTTTCGGTGCCAGATCCCGTATTTCGGCAAGTCGTTTTGTCGTCCGGAAAACAAAGGCATCACTTCCTGCACCGGACCCGTAGGAAACCAGGAGGATCAGTTCATCCTCTTTTGCTTCATCCAGGGTTGCAGCCAGTCCCATGGGTGAAGATCCGGAGTAGGTATTACCCAGCATGGGTGTAAGCAAACCATAGCGGTACTGGGGTTCAGTAAAGCCAAGGCTTTTTGCAACCTGTACCGGGAACTTTCCATTGGGTTGATGGAAAATCATGTAATGAAAGTCTGACGGTTTCATTCCCGTTTTCTCAAGGATTGCCTCCACTGCACCGGTAGTGTGTTTTTTGTATGCAGGCTCTCCGGTAAATCGTCCCCCATGTTCAGGATAATGCGCATGTTCGCGTCGCCAGAAGTCCGGTGTATCGGTCATATAGGCATGGGTATCGATCAGTTCTGCAATAACTTCTTCTTTTCCCATAAGGTAGGCGGCTGCCCCGGCACTTGCCGAGTATTCCAGGGCATCGCCAGGAGCACCCTGGGAAGTATCAGCACCGATCGCAAGAGCGTATTTGACTGATCCGCTTTGTACCAGTTGCAGCGCAATAAACATGCCTTCTGTCCCGGCTTTGCAGGCAAACTCCAGGTCTGCTGTATGAACATAGGGACAGGCACCCAATGCTTCAGAGACGATGGTTCCTGTTGGTTTAACTGCATAGGGATGTGATTCGCTGCCAACATAGACAGCTCCGATCTCTGAAGGAGTGATCCCGGCTCTGCGCAGGGCATTACGGGCAGCATTGACGGAAAGTGTTGCACAATCCTCATCGGGAGCAGGTACTGATTTTTCGTTCAGGTTCAAGCCCCTTTTCAGGGCAACCGGGTCTGCTCCCCAGACCTTGGCAATCTCTTCCACTTTTATCCTGTAACGGGGAATCTGAGTGCCATAACCAATAATTCCAACCATAAAAACCTCCTTTTTAAATTCATCAATTATTATGATTCTTTACCAGAACGTTATTTACTTTCCTGTTCAAAATAGACCAGTGGAACACCTGCCTCAACCATTTGACCGACAGAAACCGGGATTTTGTTGATCCGGGCATCCCGGTGAGCGATGATATTGTTTTCCATCTTCATTGCCTCGATCACAAGTACCACATTGCCCTTTTTAATCTCTACCCCCTTCTTTGCATTGATCTTTATTACTTTTCCTGGCATTGGTGAGGTAAGGACATTGGTATCCGTCATTTCTGCCCCTTCTGACAAATGGTATTCGACCTCATCGGGAAGCTGGTCATTTCGTGCTATTTCAAACTGATGTCCACTAAAACTAATGCAGGTTTTAAGTTTCCCACAAGGGGAGATCCATGTTTTATATTCCTGGTTATTAATCGAGAAAGTCAATACCCCACCTGAAAAGCTATCGATTGTGACTTCATGTTTCTTTTTACCAATTTCAGCAACAAAATGGGGGTAATTGCTCTTCAGTATGGTAACCGGAATTTCCTTATCATCGAGCTGGACAGGTATTCTCATCCTTGTTCTCCAATAGCCAATATGATCCCAAATATTCAGGTTTGTTGACCGGGAAGGAAAAGCAATATCCCGGACCGGGAAAAGCGTGCTGGCTATGAAGGAAAGGAGTGGGATAATGTTATCCGCTTGCTGTTTTGCATCACTGATCTGTTTTAAGACCACGTGTGTATTGTGATCGCACCAGGTGGTTGAAATCCGGTTCGCTTTAAAATCCTTGTTCCGTATTAAACCGAGAAGGTATGGAATATTGGTTTTTATTCCATGAATAATATAGTTACCGAGTGCTTCATCAAGTTTCTGAGTTGCCTTCTTCCGGTCGTTTCCATGCACGATCAGTTTCCCGACCATCGGGTCGAAAAAACTCTTGATCTCTGTACTTTTATCTGTAGAGGAGTCGACCCGAATCGTATCGCCTACAGGTTCTGCATAACAGGTCATGATACCGGGTGATGGCAGAAATCCATGTGCCGGATCTTCCGCATATATTCTGGCTTCAATGGCATGGCCATTTTGCCGGATATCATCCTGTGAAAAGGAGAGTGGATTTCCGGCGCTCACCAGGATCTGTTCACGCACAAGGTCCAGTCCGGTGATCATTTCCGTAACGGGGTGTTCTACCTGGATCCGGGTATTCATCTCAAGAAAATAGAAATTCAGGTTTTGGTCGACCAGAAATTCAATGGTTCCGGCATTGTTATAACCGATCTCTTTTCCAATCCTTACGGCGGCACTACCCATCTCCTGTCGTAATTCAGGAGTAAGCGTTGGGGAAGGGGATTCTTCGATTATCTTCTGGTAACGCCTCTGTATTGAGCATTCCCTTTCAAACAGGTGAACTACATTGCCATAATGATCACCCATTACCTGGATTTCAATATGGCGGGGGTCTTCGAGATACTGTTCAATATATATCGTTCCATCGCCGAAATAGGATAAAGCCTCGCGCCGTGTAGTTTCCAGTGCACTCTTCAGTTCGCCATCTTCCCTGACCACTCTCATCCCTTTTCCTCCCCCTCCGCCAGCTGCTTTTAAAAGCAAGGGAAAGGGGATACGTTGAGCAGCTTTTAACAGTGAATCGTTTGTTTTACCTACGGCTCCCCCAACAAGAGGTATATTGATGCTTTTTATGAACTCCCGCGCTTTGATTTTGTTTCCCATCAGTGCCATGACATTGGCTGAGGGACCGATGAATGCCAATCCTGCCTGCTGGGTGGCTTCGACAAATTTTGAATTTTCTGCAAGGAATCCATAGCCGGGGTGAATGGCATCACATCCTGATTGTTTTGCTGTGTGAACAATCTTTTCAATATTCAGGTAGGTTTCACTCAGGGCTTCCTTTCCAATACACCGGGCTTCATCAGCAACCGTTTTATGGAGAGATGCAGCATCGGCTTCCGAGAAGATTGCCACGGTTGGTATGCCCAGGCTTTTCGCTGCCCGGTTAATGCGTATGGCGATTTCACCCCTGTTCGCTATTAGTATTTTATTGAATAATTTCATGCTTTTTCTCACATATACATTTGGATTATTCGGCTAATCCAGGAATCAGGAGTTATTGTTTCTTTACCCATCCAGGAGTTCTTTTCTCCAGGAATGCCTGCATCCCTTCCTGTCCCTCTTCTGAAGCCCTGATCTCTGCAATCATGCGTGCGGTATATTCCAGGGCTTCTTCCAGACTCAATGTATTGGATATATCAAAGATCAGTTTTTTGCATTGAGACATTGCAGAAGGACCACTTGTCAGCAACAGGTTAACCACCGAGGCAACCTGTTTTTCCAGTTCATCGATGGGTAATGATTGATTAACAAGTTTTATTTTTTCTGCTTCTCTCCCTTTAATGCGTCTTCCTGTAAGCATCAATTCCCTTGCTCCAAACTCCCCAACCCTTTTCAGGATATAGGGTGAGATGCAGGCAGGGATCACACCGATTTTCACCTCACTCAGGGAGAAGGTGGTATTCTCTTCACAGAAAGCCATATCGCAGGCAGCGAGTAATCCATTGGCTCCTCCGATGGCTGCGCCATGGACAACAGCTACAGTGGGTTTATTGCAGGTATAGATCGAATAGAAGCAGTGTGAAAGCCGGAGGCTCTCCTTGAGGTTTTCTTCGTATCCATAGCTTGTTACATCTTTCATCCAATTCAAATCAGCCCCGGCACAGAACGATTTCCCTTTACCACGCAGAAGAACAACCCGCACCTCTTCTTTTCCATTGATCGATTCAAAACAGTTGATCAGTTCTGAGATCATCAGTTTATTAAAGGCGTTGTGCACTTCAGGTCGATTAAGCCATATGGTAGCAACCTGCCCTTTCGATTCACATGCTATGGTTTTGTACTTCGTCATTTCCTGTACGATCAAAAAATCACGGGTATGAAACCCTCCGCCTTCGACGGGATTCCTGCCAGCCGGCAGGCTGGGTTCAACTTACAAATTTCAATGTACTGCGTTTTTGAAATTTGAGTTTCACGAATAAAAAAAAGGTGTTACATTCTGAACACCCCGTATTTCGGATCACCGAACTTCCTGTTTAGCGACATGGATATACCCAGGGCCAAAATCTTCCTGGTATCCGTCGGATCAATAATTCCATCATCCCATAATCTTGATGTGCTGTAGTATGGGGATCCTTCGTAGCTATATTCATCCAGTATCGCCTTCCTTAATTCTTGAGCTTCCTGTTCAGGAAAATCTTTTCCCCTGGCCTTCATCTGGTCTTTTTTTATTGTTACGAGGACATCTGCTGCCTGGTCACCTCCCATAACTGAGATGCGGGCATTTGGCCACATGAAAAGGAGTCTGGGTTCATAAGCCCTACCTGCCATGGCATAATTACCGGCGCCGAACGATCCACCAAAGATTACTGAAAATTTAGGGACTGTAGCATTGGCAACGGCGTGTACCAATTTGGCACCGTCCCGCGCTATTCCCTCTCTTTCGTACTTTTTACCGACGATGAAGCCGGTAATGTTCTGGAGGAAAACAATCGGCACTTTCCGGAAGTCACACAGTTCAATGAAATGAGTTCCTTTCAGCGATGTTTCGGAAAAGAGCACTCCGTTATTTGCCAGGATGCCAACCGGGAAGCCCATGATCCTTGCAAAGCCGGTAACCAGTGTGGGGGCATACCTTGCCTTGAATTCATGAAACTTGCTCCCATCCACCAGTCTCATAATGATTTCTCTTGAATCCACGGATTGTTTTAGATCAAGCGGGGCAATCCCATAGATCTCTTCCGGGTCATACTGAGGATCTTCAGGGGGCAGAATTTCAAGGCTCTGTTTTTCCGTACGGGGAATGGACTCAAAGATATTCCTGCAAATCTGTATGGCATGCTTATCATTTTCAGCGAAATGATCGGATACACCCGAGATGGATGTATGGACAGTAGCACCACCCAAATCCTCTGCCGACACCTCTTCTCCGGTTGCTGCCTTAACCAGTGGAGGTCCTCCGATAAAAATCGTTCCCTGCTTATTGACAATAATGGTTTCATCGCTCATTGCCGGAACATAAGCACCGCCAGCGGTACAGGACCCCATAACAATTGAAATCTGAGGAATACCTTCTGCAGAGAGTCTTGCCTGGTTATAAAAGATACGGCCAAAATCAAACCGGTCAGGGAAAACCCGTGCCTGTTCCGGCAGGAACACACCACCCGAATCAACCAGGTAAACACAGGGTAGCCGGTTCTCCATAGCAATTTCCTGTGCCCTGATGTGTTTCTTTATCGTTTCTGCTATATAGGTTCCTCCCTTCACGGTTGCATCATTGGCTACAATGATGGTTTCCCTGCCATGAATTACACCGATACCCGTCACGATACCAGCTGCCGGAAAGGCATCCTCATATTGACCAAAGGCAGCAAGGGGGGAAAATTCCAGGAACGGCGTGTTCGGATCAAGCAACAGATCAATCCGTTCACGGGCAAGAAGCTTACCACGGCTGTGATGTTTTTTAACAGCTTCCGGGCTACCTCCCTGAAAAACAAGTTCCAGCCGTTTTTTGTATTCTGCTAATACAATGAGGTATTCTTTTACATGCTTTTTGAATTCCCTTGAATTAGTATTGACCTGTGAGTTAAGTGTTAGCAAAATCAATCATTTTTAGTGTGATTAAGATAGAAAAAAAAAATGGATTTCATGATACGCGAATCAGAAATCAAGGGATGATTTTTATATTTCTTGAAAATCCATTAAATTTAGCCATCCATCCATTTGATTCGCCTTGAGCAAATACATCCAGCATTTAATCACCCAGGGGGAAGGGCAGACACTTGATTTCAAGTTTTGCATAACGGATTCGAAAAAAATCGCAAGGACTCTGGCTGCGTTCTCTAATTGCGATGGAGGGAAACTATTGATCGGTGTTAAAGACAATGGCAACATCTCCGGCATCCGTTCGGATGAAGAGTTTTATATGATTCAGGCTGCTGCAGAGATGTATTGCAGGCCCTACGTCCCATTCGAAACCATAAATTGGGAGATCAACGGAAAAACGATACTTGAAATAACTGTTCCCAAAAGCGATAAGAAGCCGCATTATGCCATCGCCGATGACGGTAAATGGAAAGTATTTGTACGTTCCGGGGATCAGAATTTTATTGGTAACAGGATCCTGCTGAAGACATGGGAAGCGAAAAAAAGAAAGACAGGGACTCTGGTGAAATTCACCAGAAAAGAGAAAATTCTTCTGGATTTTCTGGATAAACATGAATCCATTTCACTTCCCAAATTTCAGAGGATAGCGAACATACCCAGGTATCTTGCAGAGAAAATTCTGGTTAATTTTATTGTCCTCGAAATCGTAGGTATTGAATTCACCGAAAAGGGGATTTTTTATCACCTTACCGAATCGGGAGTAAAAAAATTGAGTGGTAACCAAAAATTACTGAAACATGAAGGAAATTGAAAAGCTCGACAAAATTGCCATCACGGTAAGGTCTCATAAGCTGTTGAAAGAGCTGCTGCATGAAAACCCGAGGCTGGAGGAAATCATGAGGAATGCAAAGAATGAAACAGAAGCACTGGTTGGTGTGCAGAACTGGATCATGGGGTATCTGAAAGCGAAACCGGATGCCTATCGGTATTTCGTCAATAAACAAACAGGTAGAGAGACGTTTGAGAAGCTCGACTGGCAGGATTATGCTGCCATTCGCATCCTTGACTACATCGATAATGCAGGAAGAGAGTTTCCTGACCTTAACCTTCGTGGAGAGATTGCGGTAAGCAATCCCATCAAGTTGATCTGGCTGGGAGTGAATTTTGGTACCGGTGGAGCCAAGCCTTATTTTTTTAAGGATATGCTGCAATTGTTCCGTCAATTTTCGGGAAAAGCGACGAGGGAAATCCCATCCAGGGAAAAGGTCCTCGAATGGATGGAAAGGTATCCTTCAGGGCTTGATCCCAGGATCATTAAGCTCAGGGAAGAGAACAGGGACAGGATTCTTACGATCATTATTGAAAAAATTAACCGGGGTGAAATAAAAGATGACCACTATTTTTTCGAGGATGAAAAAACAAAAGAAGAGAAGCTTGAAACAGCCAGAAAGTGGTGGAAAGAGCGGTTGTTCCACCTTCGCTTTGCAGTCCGGTCCCCCAAGTTGTTGAACGAGTTGTTAGGGAATTCCCTTGATCCTGATACGATGAAGATCCTGTATGATGCTGAAAAAGCAGGTATCCCATTTTTTGTGAATCCCTACTATCTCTCCCTGCTGCATGTAAGAGTTCCGTATTTTGCCATCGGAGCCGACCTGGCGATCAGGCACTATATTGTCTACAGTCAGCAACTGGTAAATGAATTCGGGCATATTGTGGCATGGGAAAAGGAGGATCTGGTTGAACCGGGGAAACCCAATGCCGCTGGCTGGTTATTGCCTTCACACAATAATGTTCACAGAAGATACCCCGAAGTAGCCATTCTGATACCGGATACCATGGGCAGGGCCTGCGGAGGACTCTGCTCATCCTGCCAGCGAATGTTTGATTTCCAGCGTGGAAACTTGAATTTTGACCTTCAAAAGCTCAAACCCAGGGAGTCATGGAGTGAAAAGCTGGAGAAACTCATGAACTATTTTGAAGAGGACTCCCAACTCAGGGATATTCTCATCACCGGAGGGGATGCATTCATGAGTTCGGACCAATCGATTAAAAAAATACTGAATGCTATTCTTGAAATGGCAAAAAGGAAACAAGAGAAGAACAAAAAACGGAAAGAGGGAGAAAAGCATGCTGAACTTGTCAGGGTTCGTTTCGGTACACGGTTACCGGTATATTTGCCTCAACGTATAACGCCCGAACTAACAGAAATCCTTGCCGACTTTAAAACCAGGGCTTCAGAGATAGGGGTCAAACAATTTCTTGTCCAGACCCATTTTGAATCACCCATGGAAGTAACACCGGAAGCACGAGAGGGAGTAAGATTGTTAATATCAGCTGGATGGACTGTAACCAATCAGCTTGTCTTCACTGCCCCGGCTTCCAGACGCGGGCATTCCGCCAAACTGAGGCAGGTGCTCAATGACATCGGTATCCTGAACTACTACACCTTTACTGTCAAAGGGTATATGGAGAATAATTTTATGTTTGCTACCAATGCAAGGGCTGTTCAGGAACAACTGGAGGAGAAAATCTTAGGAAAAATAGCTGAAAAAGATTATGAAACGATTCGTCAATTCCCCATGGAAGCAGAATTGATGATGGAAAACATTAATGCACTGCGTAAGTATAACAACATACCTTTCCTGGCAACTGACCGGAATGTATTGAACCTCCCGGGGGTTGGAAAAAGCCTTACATTCAGAGTCATCGGGATTACACGATACGGAAGGAGAATACTTGAATTCGATCACGATGCTACCCGGGTACACAGTCCCATCATCCATAAAATGGGGAAAGTCGTGATCATTGAATCCAAGTCGATCAGCGAATACCTCAATCAGCTTGAGGAAATGGGTGAAATAATTTCAGATTATGAGGGTATTTACGGATATTCTATCGGTGAAACGGAAGAGCGGATCCCCGTGTTTGAATACCCCGAATATGACTTTGATGTCACACCGGAACTGAGCAATTTAGTGATCGATTAGAAGAGGCTTCCCTCCTGCCTTTGACTGAAGACGACCCGATCACAACTTGTGATTGATCACGATTTTTCCTACCTTTGTGATTCTTTCAGGCTTCTGTGCCTCTGTTACTGCATTTTTCTGTCAGTTTTCTTGCCTGACAACCTCATATACAAGATTGATTTTTATGGAAGCAATAAGAGTTGAAAAGTTAACCATTTCTCCTTTGTCATTTAAGATTTTCCGAAAAATTCTTGATGAGAATCCGCGACTTGAGGAGATTGTGCACAATGCAAGGAATTGGGCGGATATGCTACATAGTGTCAAATCATGGGTTTTGGAAGAGATTAAAGATCGTCCCTGGGTTCTTCACTTTTACGAGAGTAAGACTCCTGAAATGGAAAATTTTAAAAAACTATCCTGGAATGATTATGCTGCAATCCGCCTCCTGGATTATATTGACCACAGCGGTGAAAAGTTCGAAGATCTGAACATTCCGAATAAAGTTTCCGTAAGTTATCCATTCAAGAACATCTGGCTGGCATACCACACAGGGGCCGGTGGTGCCAAGCCGGCATTCTTTGAAGACATGCTGCATCTTTTCAGGCAGTTTACCGGAAAGGAAACCCAGACGTTACCCGGTAAAGAGAAGGTAAAAGAGTGGATGGACCGGCATCCTTCTGGACTGGATTCTGATATCATACGCCTGAGGGAAAGGAACAAAAACAGGATTATTAAGATCATCATTGAAAAGTTGGATGCTGGAGAGTTAAAGAGCAGGAGGTTTTATTTTGAACCCGGACTTACAAGGAAAGAGAAAATTAAACTGGCTAATGAATGGTGGAATGATGAACGGTTTCACCTCATGTTTGCCGTCCGTACTCCGGAATTGCTGAACGAGATGCTGGATTACTCATTGCAGCCTGATACACTGGAAACATTGAAGAAAGCAAGAGAAGTTGGAATACCGATTTTTGTCAATACCTATTACCTCTCGCTTTTGAATGTGCGGGTCCCTCATTTTGCACTCGGAGCAGATCTGGCAATCCGGGATTATATTTTCCATAGCAAGTTCATGGTCAGAGAGTTTGGAAAGATCATTGCCTGGGAAAAAGAGGATGTCGTTGAACCCGGAGAGCCAAATTTTGCCGGTTGGATTCTCCCAAATCGCCACAACATTCACCGGCGCTATCCGGAAGTAGCGATTATTATTCCGGAAACCATGGCAAGAACCTGCGGCGGACTCTGTTCCTCCTGCCAGAGAATGTATGATTTTCAGCGGGGACATTTAACCTTTAACCGCGAAGACCTCAGTCCGGATGAAAAATGGCCACAGAAACTGGAACGGTTAATGGACTATTTTGAGAATGACTCAAAGTTGAGAGACATTTTAATTACCGGTGGGGATGCGTTCATGAGTTCTGAGAAATCACTCAGGGAGGTACTGGATGCGGTCTACCAGATGGCTCTCAGGAAGAAAAAAGCAAACCAGAAAAGAAAAAATGGTGAAAAGTTTGCAGAGATTGTGCGGGTGCGACTTGGTACACGATTACCTGTTTATCTGCCGCAACGATTCAATTCGGAACTCATCCGAATTCTGGAGCGATTCAAAGAGAAAGCTTCAGCCATTGGCATTACCCAGTTCGTCATCCAGACGCATATTGAATCTGCTATGGAGATAACCCCTGATACACGGAAGGCGATTCAAAAATTGATCTCCGCAGGCTGGATTGTTACCAATCAACTTGTTTTCACTGCGGCAGCTTCACGCAGGGGACACACGGCAAAATTGCGTCAGGTTCTGAACGAGATCGGAGTTCTTCCATACTATACATTCACCGTAAAAGGGTATATGGAAAATTACCACAATTTCCCGACAAACGCCAGGAATGTTCAGGAATTAGTTGAAGAAAAAATCGTTGGGAAGGTACCTGAGCAATCCCTTGAAGCGATCAAAGGTCTACCGAACGATACGGAGCATATGGTTAAGAATCTGGAGTTGTTGAGAAAGAAGCATAATCTTCCTTTCCTTGCCACCGACCGGAACGTTTTAAATCTCCCTGGAGTGGGTAAGAGTATGACTTTCAGGGTAATAGGGATCACCCCATGGGGAAGAAGAATACTTCAGTTCGATCATGATAAAACCCGTAATCACAGTCCCATCATTCACAAGATGGGTAAAGTAACCGTTGTTGAATCCAAACCGGTAAAACACTACCTGGATCAGCTTGTTGAGATGGGTGAGGATGTATCGGAATACAACGGGGTATACGGATATTCACTGGGTTTAACAGAGCAGATCATGCCTCTGTATGAATATCCTGAATATAAATTTGAGGTAACACCGGAATTTTCAAACCTGGAAGTTTAGTCCGGTAATCGGTCAGACCCTTTTGACCGTTAAGCCAGCTGTATACCAATCACGATTATATCATCGACCTGGGGAAGTTCTCCCTGCCATTCCTTCAGGGTATCATCAAGTATATTACCCTGCTCTTCCATCGGATAGTCCTGAACCTCCAGCAACAATTTCTTGAATGCTTTGGTCATGAATTTTTTTCCTTCTGGTCCGCCAAATTGATCCACGTACCCATCGGAAAACATGTAAATGGTATAACCGGATTTCATATCCAGTTCATGAAGGCTGAATGGTTCATGGTTTTTTGCTGAGATTCCGATGGGCATTTTATCTCCCTTAATCTGTTGAAGCAGGTAATTGTTATTGTACATGTCACCTTTCTGGACATCCAACTCCTGGCCTTTTGTCACTGTTTTTTTCTCCTTATCCGTTAGCGGACGAATGAAACAGAGCGGATTATATGCTCCTGAGAACTGTATCCGGCGTTTCTCCTTCTCTATCACACAAAGTGAAAGGTCCATGCCATCCTTGGTTTCATCTTCTACTTCACCCGTCTGTTTCAAGGATTCCATAACATGCTCTCTCAATTCATCGAGGATCAGGTTTGACTGGGTAATTCCCGACTTAACAACAATCTCATTCAGAAATGAAATACCGAGCATGCTCATGAATGCTCCCGGGACACCATGTCCGGTGCAATCCGCGGCACAGATAAAGACCTTATTCTCCTTATGTGTCATCCAATAGAAGTCACCACTTACGATGTCTCGTGGTTTAAAAAGGATAAAGTGTTTGGGCAGGCTTTCGAAGAGGATTTTTTCAGATGGCAACAGGGCTCTCTGGATCCGGCTTGCGTACTCTATGCTATCGGTCAACTCCTCTTTCTGTCTCACTACTTCAGCAGTTCTTTCCGCAACAATTCCCTCCAGCCGTATATTCTCCATCATCAGTCTGCGGGTGTAAAGTTTCACAATAATCACCACGAGCGTAATTGCCAGGATCACATAGAGGATGTATGCAATGACCGTTTGATACCAGGGAGGAAGGATAGTAAACTCAAAGGTTCCGATTCCGCTTTCCACTCCGTACACATTTTTTGCCTGAACCCGGAAACTATAATCACGCCGGCTAAGGTTGGTATAGGTAAATTCTGTCCGGTCGGACCAGGGGTTCCAATCCTTATCATTCCCCTCGAGCCAGTAACGGTATTGCGTAGTTTCTTCGGCTTCAAAAAACGGAGCAGCCCAATGGAATGTGACATTATTATGGTCGAATTTTACGTCATATTTCAGTTCCTCAGGCTGATCGCTGCTAATAATCAATTTACCCTGCTCATTCCGATGATAGAAGGCTCCGTTAAAGATAACAGAATCGATATCCAGGATAACCCGTCTGACCTGTGCCTGAAAGGGGATGGTAAAATCCTTTTTGTATGATTTATCGTACCGGAAGAGTTCATTTGCTTTTCCAAACCATACAATTCCATTTTCATCCGGATAGAACGCATCGGTTGAATACCGCGATAACCGTTTAAACGGAAGGTCATTGGAAACGATTCTATCGCCATCCCTGCTGATGCATGTTTCAAAGTACCCGACATCTTCCTTCTGTAAGCTCATCCAAAAATCCCCATCCCCGTCTTTCATTATTCTAAATACTTTCACGGATCCGTCTGAAAATTCAGGGCCAAAAAAGGGAGAAGGGATAAACCGGTCATCCTGGGCATCGTATTCATAAACACCTCCCCGGGTAGCGAAGAAGATACCCTCGTCAAATTTGAATATATAATTCTCATTCAAGGTTGGCAATCCATGATCGGTGGTATACCTTGTAATGATCGTATCCTTATCTTCCGTAAACTCGAACTTAAGAATTCCACCAAAAACACTGGAGGCAAAGATATTTCCCCGATCATCCTCAACAATTGATCGAACTTCATCACGTCCCAGGAAATCTCCATCAAGTTCCCATTTTCCATGATTGAAGCGGATGGCGACAAATCCATCCTTCAGTCCGAGGTATAATTTCCCGGGATCGCTATCCGATTTGTTCACTTTGTAAATATTTAAGCTTCTGGCTACAATTCCCTGTGTTATATTATCCGCAGATCCAATTCTGCTGAGATCGAACAATTCCGAGTCAGTGCCAACAAGTAATTTTTCCGGGAGGCTTCCATCCCCCTCAAAGCAAACAAATGACCAGGCCTGGTCAACGATCTCTTCCACTTTTTCAAATTGCACATAACCGAAATCGTCCCGGGTCATATAGTATACTCCATTTTCTGTAGCAAGGAACAGGTAGTCCTTAAATCTTATGATATCATTAATGTTTCCATTTATCCCGCTCTCCTCGGCAAAATAGCGGAAGGGTGAATTGATTTCGGCTTTTCCCATTCCAAAAGTGAGTGCCAACCACATTGGAGAATTATCAAAATTTTGCGGATTGATAAACATCGACGTAATCGTCTGGTTCTGAAGACCTATTCTTTCGTCAAGCTGGGTAATGACCTGCCCGTCGCTCCTGAAGATATAACATCCTTCTCCCTGCACAGTTCCAAGTGCAAAGTGATTATCCGGCAGGGCAATTCCGTTATAGACGAACGATTGTTTCAGAATATCGTTTATTTCGGGGTTGATAAAATGATCATTGACCCTGCCCGTCTCGAGGTTAAGAAGGTAAATTCCCGAACGGGCTGTTCCAATAACGAGTTCATTCTCACTGATTGGGACCACCGCCATAATAGTTTTTGAATTGAAAAATGCCCCCCCCTTGACAGCCACAACGGAATCTCCCTGCATCTCAAGCAAGCCCTTGAAAAAGTCTCCAAGGAAAAATCGGTCATTTGCTACAAAACTGAAAAATACCTGATCAAAACCATATTCAGCCGGTGTGATAATCTGTATGGTATCGGTTGACAGGAGGTATTTAAAAATTCTCTTCTCAACACAGAAGTACACATTTCCCTTCCAGAAAAGGGTTTTCCAGACATCACCGAATTCCGGAACGGCGGAATCCATCTTATTTACCAGGCTGTAATATAACAGGTTACCCATGGCATCTGGACCCAGGTATCCAAATTCACCCACTGCCCCAACATATACAGTTCCGTTCTCATCCACTGCCAGTGAACGAACAAACGACCGGTTCCCGATAGGGATCGTCCTGAAATTCCGGCCATCATATTCCACTACCATCCCGTCATTATTGGCAATATAGATCATCCCGCGATTATCTTGTGTAACCGCCCAGTTCTGCTGTCCGGTTGATTCAACGGGAGGATAGTTGGTTATGAAAGGAACACCCGTTTCAAAAACCTGACTGAAACCAGACATAAACAGGCAAAACAACAGAATGGTGCCGGTAATTTTTTTCATCAGCTGGCAGTGATCACCGTTAAACGAAAATAATTAGCAAAAATAAAAATAGAAAGATTACTTTCAAAACGTACGACAAGATATATATAATTTCTAAATTTTGTAAAATTTTAAAATAACTGTTAAACTTATCCCTAACTTTATGGGGAGATTATCGTATTATACGGTAGAAATCAGTTTAGGTTATTGGGTAACATTTTAGGGTTTGAAATATGAGAAGGGAAATTTTATTGATTCTCTCTGCGATACTGCTATCCGGATTTATCAGTGAAAAAGAGGATAAGAAAAAGATCAGTTTATCTTCTGACCCAACCGGGATTGAAGTTCTGCGTAATGATTTTTCCCAGCTTCACCTCGAATTTACGCTCTCTTCTTTTTCGGTATCGTCTGTTTATACCCCAGAAGGAGAATTTTCCAGGATCGCTGTTGACGGCTATACCAGTGAGAGCCCGGATGGAACACCGGAGTTACCTCTTCTCAGCCGGATCATTGAAATTCCTGCCGGAGCACAACCGGAGATTCACATTATTTCCTTCCAGGAGGAAATCATAACCCTGGAAGATCACCAGATATATTCAACAATATTCCCTTCACAACCCTCGGTAAGGAAGAACCAGGATCCGAACCAACGCCCCTTTCATTTCTCAAAGGAGGTATATGAACGTGACCGCTATACAGAAGGAGAAAGGATTTCCATTATCGAACTGGGACATTCGCGTGGAAGGAGGCTGGCTCAGCTGCAAATTGCTCCTTTCCAATACAATCCCGTTCAGAATGTCCTGAAAGTGGCCCGTAAGATGGAGATTGAGATCCGCTTTAAAAATGCCAATGCGAGTCTGACACATGATATTCATAAACGATTTTATTCACCGGTTTTTGAACAATCGTTTCAGCGGATCCTGAATTACCAGCCCGATCTGTCCAAATCGCTTACCAGCCAGAAACCCCTGAAATATGTGATCTTGTCCTCACCCCTGTTTGCTGAGGTACTTCAACCATTTATCGAATGGAAAACCAAAAAGGGATTTACCGTTATCGAAGCGTATAAAGGAGATCCGGAAGTTGGAAGCACCAAAACGGAGATGACAGCTTTTCTGGACAGCCTTTATACCTCGGCAACACCTGAAGATCCTGCACCAACTTACCTTTTGATTGTTGGTGATCATGAACAGATCCCAGCATTTAAAAGTGATTATGGGCACTATACGGATCTTTATTATTCTGAATACGACGGGGATGGGGATTTCTTCCCGGAGTTGTTATATGGAAGGCTCTCCGCAAAGGATACCTCACAATTGAACCCTCAGATTGAAAAGATCCTGGAATATGAACAATACCTGTTCCCCGATCCTGCTTTCCTGGATGAAGCAGTAATGATTGCAGGGGTTGATTGGGATTATGCACCTACCTGGGGCAATGGGCACATCAATTACGGTACATCCAATTATTTAAATTCAGAGCATGGAATTCTCTCACATACCTACCTCTACTACCACGATTCTGTCCCTGTGGACAAGGAACTAATCTTACAGAATGTAAGTGATGGAGCAGGGTTTGTTAATTACACAGGCCACGGTTCTGTCGGATCATGGCTCAATCCTTCCTTTACCATTTCTGATATCGAAACATTGCTGAATGGAGGTAAATATCCATTGATGATCGGCAATGGATGTCAATCTGCCAATTTTTATTATGAATGTTTTGGAGAAGCTCTGGTTCGGGCACGAGGGAAAGGTGCATTGTCCTACATCGGTTGTACGAATGATTCATACTGGGACGAGGATTATTTCTGGGCGGTTGGTACTGGTCCAATCGTGGCATTTCCAACGTACGAGGAAACCGGCCTTGGGATGTATGACCGAACGTTCCACGATCATGGGGAACCGGAAACCGAATGGTACCCAACCCAGGGTCAGATGGTTCTCGGGGGGAATCTATCGGTGGTAGAAGGCAGTCCAATAAAAGCAAAATATTATTTTGAAATTTATCATATCCTGGGTGATCCCTCCTTAATGGTCTATTTTTCCCAGCCCGATCCCCTCGTTGTGAATAAGCCCCAAACCGTTCCTGCCGGGATTAATACTTTATTCATTCAGGCTGAACCGTATGCATATGTTGGGATTACCAAGGATGGCTCCCTTCTGGATGCGAAGTTTACAGAATATTCTGGTTTAGCCCTTCTTCAATTTCAGGAACTGAATGACACCGGGAAGCTTGATATTGTAATATCCAAGCAGAACCGGCAACCGTATATTGACAGCATCCGGGTGATACCATCCGTTGATCCTTTTGTGGTTTTTGAAAGCCTGAAATTATGTGACACACTTGGAATGGATGATTCCCAGGCAGATTACGGGGAAACGGTTGTAATGAAGGTTCGACTGGAAAACCTGGGAGAGAATGATGCACAGGGTATTCATGGCGTTCTTTCCACTTCAGATCCTTATGTATCGATTATCGATTCAACAGGTTATTGCGGTACTGTAAATGGAAAAAGCCTGTCAGCAAAAACCCTGGCCTTTGTCGTTGAGATCAGAGATACTGTGCCTGATGCACATAGCACAACGTTTTGTCTCATAGTAAAAGATACACTGAATCAGGAATGGATCTCCTACTTCATGATGGATATTTATTCACCCCTCCTGGAAACCGGCAAGATTACGGTGAATGACCTGGCAGAAGGGAACGGTAACCTTAAACTGGACCCGGGGGAAACATCAAAGTTAGTCCTGGATATTCAGAACAAAGGAAATAGCGAAGCGAAACAGGTTACCATTACCCTGCGCAATCAGGACGGTCTGATTACCTTTACCGACTCTGTGATTACACTTGATTCATTACTTGCTAATTCCACTGAAAAAACCAGTTACCCCATCTCAGTAAATCCATCGACTGAATCCGGATCGTTAACACATATTCAATTTTTTATCCAAAGTAGTTTCACTTCATTCATTGACTCATTCTCCCTGCCCATTGGACTCATCTATGAAGATTTCGAAAATTATGGATTCGGGCAATACAACTGGTATAATGATTCCATTCATCCCTGGTTGATTACAGAATCAAGCAAATGGGAGGGAGAGTACAGTGCCCAATCAGCAAACATCAGTCACAACGACACCTCGGTACTCTCAATTACGATCGATGTTTTGACTGATGATACTATCTCATTCTATAAGCGGGTTTCTTCCGAATCCAACTACGATTACCTTAAATTTTATATCGATACACTGGTAGTGAAATGGTCGGGAGAAAAACCCTGGTCATACGAGGAGTTCCCGGTTAGTGCAGGAACACATACTTTCAAATGGATCTATTCGAAGGATGTTTCGGTAAGCAAAGGATATGATAAAGCCTGGATTGATTTTGTGGTGTTTCCCAGGAATTCTTTTACTCGATATGATGTCGGACTGGTTGATATCCTATCCCCTGTTTCAGGTATTGAACTGACCGACAATGAAACGGTTTCCATAAAACTTAAAAACTTTGGGAATGAAGCAGTGTCTGATATTCCAATTACCTACCAGCTCAATTCCTACGATCCGGTAACCGATACAATCAAAGGTGAAGTGCAAGCCGGTTCAGCGATTGTATATGATTTTACAGAAAAAGTGGATCTTTCCAACCATAAGGAATATTTCCTTACCGTATGCGCATCAGTACCATCTGATGAGTACCCTGGCAACAATAAAATATCACAGTCCATTAAGAATTTCGCGTTTATCGATGCCGGAATAGAGTCCATTCTTGCTCCTTCACAAGACAGTGAATACAGCGATGCTGAAGAGGTTACTGTCCTTATCCGGAATTTTGGATACGTGCCGGTCTCAGACTTCTGGATCTTTTATACAATCAATAACTCAACTCCTGTCGGGGAATTTATAACAAATACAATTACAGCCGGTTCATCATTGCAGTTAACTTTTACAGAAAAAGCTGATCTGTCAGCATATCAAAGCTATACCATCGTTGCCTTTACGCTGCTTCTCAATGATGTTGCCAGCTATAATGATTCTTCATCCATCCTCCTGGTTCATAGTGCAAATGAGGTATCCGGCCTGTTTATCCGGACTGATAATTTCCTGATTTACCCGAATCCTACAACAGGTGTTGTTCGCTTATATTTTGAGGTAGTCCGCGAAACCCCCTCCCTGCTATCCGTACGGAATATTGTAGGACAGGTAGTCAGGCAGCAACAAGTACCACTCATTCGTGGTATGATGCATATGACCATTGATCTGGGTGATCTTCCGGCAGGATTGTATTTCCTCAGTTTCGAAATAAAGAACCAAAGGATAACAAGGAAAATTCTAAAAGAATGAAAAGGTTAGGATTAATCGGCGGTATGAGCTGGGAATCAACATCTGAGTATTACCGGATAATGAACCAGGCTGTAAACCGTAAACTGGGTGGGTCTCACTCCTGCAATTGTTATGTCTATTCGTTTGATTTCGCCGGAATAGAAAAACTTCAGCACGAAGACAAGTGGGAAGAACTGGCTGTGTTGCTCACGGAAGCTGCCATTTCCCTGGAACAGGCTGGTGCGGAGATCATCCTGCTCTGCACAAACACCATGCACATTGTTTCAGACAGTATAGAGAGCAGGCTTTCCGTTCCCTTTCTTCACATAGTTGATGTTGTCGGAGAGGAGATCACTAAGAAAAAAATGCGCAAGGTCGGATTACTTGGTACCAAATTCACCATGGAAAAGGATTTCTACAAAGAGCGTCTGCATCGTTCCTTCGGTGTGGAAGTCATCATCCCGGCCCCGGAGGAGAGAGATTTTATTCATGAGGTTGTCTATCATGAATTGGTGCAGGGGAAGATCAGTAATAAATCCCGCGAGCAATTCATTACGATCGTTGATCGCCTGGGAGCTTCTGGAGCTGAAGGAGTGATTCTGGGATGCACAGAAATCCCCTTGATCATTAAACAGGAGGATTGCACTATTCCTTTGTTTGACACTACCTATATTCATGCGACTGCTGGGGTTAATGTGGCTTTGGGAGAAGAGAAGGAATAAACAAACGTAATTCGGTATTCGGTAACGATGCCCGTATCGTAGTTCGTTAGTCGGTGACGTTAAAAAGACGATTGACGAAAGACGCCTTACGAAACGGGCCCTGTGAAATAGCGAAATCCATGAAATAGTGTTAAAATTTAATAATTATTTCACAGGGCGGGCCCTGTGAAATCCTGCAAAGCAGGATATCACTGTGGATGATTGAATGTTAAATGGTTCCAGGTGCTCGGTCCTCGATCCTCGGTACTGGGGGAAAAAATCAATTGGCTGAGTGAAGTTATACGTTATATGTTATGCCATAGGCATCACTACGTGATAAGTTGATAAGTTTTTGTTAAACGGGATGTAGAGGCGCCCAAATTGGGCGTCTTTGGGTTAAGACACCCTTATAAGCAAAGGATTTTGTATCTTTAAGATTAAAATCAAAACATCATGGGAGAATTTATTCCGACCCGGGATGATGCCTGGGAACTGTTCAGGAAATACAATCAATCGGAAAGCCTCACCAAACATGCATTGGCTGTTGAAGGAGTAATGAGGTATATGGCTCGTAAATACAATGAAGATGAAGAAAAATGGGGTATAATCGGATTGATTCATGACCTGGATTATGAAAAGTATCCTGATCAGCATTGCAAAAAAACCGAAGAGATCCTCAGAGAAAACCAATGGCCTGAGGAGTATATCCGGGCTGTGATGAGTCATGGTTACGGAATAGTAACCGATACAGAACCAAAGAGCCCGATGGAGAAAGTTTTGTTTGCGATCGATGAGTTGACCGGATTGGTCGTCACAAGTGCCCTGGTCAGGCCTTCGAAAAGTGTGCTCGATATGCAAGCAAAATCCGTTAAAAAGAAATGGAATGACAAACGGTTTGCTGCGGGAGTAGACCGTTCCATTATTGAAAAAGGAGCAGCAATGATGAACGTGGAGCTGTCGGAATTGATCACAGACACGATCATGGGCATGCGTGAAGTTGCTGACGAAATCGGACTGAAAGGGAATCCGGTTTCATGAAAACTGCATCCTTCCGCTTCTATGAGGAGCTGAATGATTTCCTTCCTGAACAGAAGCGTAAAAAGAACTTCTCCTACCGGTTCTCCGGATCTCCCTCAGTTAAAGATGCTATTGAGGCAATTGGGATTCCGCATAGTGAAGTGGATCTTATCCTGATCAATGGAGAATCGGTAACCTTCAGTCACCACTTATCTGAAAAGGACAGCGTTTCTGTTTATCCTGTATTTGAAAGCCTCGATATTTCGCCGGTAAACAGACTCAGGGAAAATCCACTCCGGGATACACGGTTCATTCTCGATGTTCACCTCGGAAAACTTGCAAAATACCTAAGAATGGCCGGATTTGATACGCTGTATGAAAGGCACTATTCCGATTCAGAAATTGTGGACATTTCCCGGAATGAAAAAAGGATCATTTTAACCAGGGATGTCGGTATCCTGAAGTATAAGAGAGTTACTCACGGTTACTGGATCCGTTCACAGAATCCAGTAGAACAGTTCAGGGAAGTCATCCGCCATTTCGACCTTTATAACCAATTCCAGCCTTTTCAACGGTGTATGCATTGTAACGGCGTGATAGAGAAAGCACCCAAAAGTCAGGTTACTCAACACCTGAAACCCAAGACCAGACAATACTATAACGATTTTTACCGGTGTACCAGATGCAACAAGATCTACTGGAAAGGATCGCATGTTAAACGGATGCAGGAGTTGATGAATAGTATAGAGAAAGATAAATAACAAATCATTGATTGTGAGTAAGAATAAATCATGCAGAACCTTTGTGATCGGAGATATTCATGGAGCCCATAAGGCATTGATTCAATGTTTTGAGCGTTCCGGATTCGATTATGCTTCAGACAGGCTGATCAGCCTTGGGGATGCATGTGACGGATGGCCAGAAGTGGATAAAGTATTCAATGAGCTCTGCTCCATCCGTAACCTGGTATATATCATCGGGAATCACGATAAGTGGGCACTCAACTGGGCGGATACAGGCGAGACGCCGTATGTATGGTTGGTACAGGGAGGGAAAAGCACTACGGAGTGTTATCCCAATGGGATGATCCCTGAACATCACAGGTTATTAATCCAGGCAGATGAGTATTATATTGAGAATAATCAGCTATTCGTCCATGGAGGCATCGATCCCGGCAGGCCAATCGCTGAACAGGAGAGGGAAACATTTATTTGGGACAGGAACCTGGTTAACCTTGCATTATACAAGAAGGAGCTGGACATTGAAGAGCAAATGAGCCCGTTCGTGCGGGTTTTCGTGGGACATACACCCACACTCAATTATGGTTCTGATCTTCCGATTAAGGCATGTGAAGTATGGATGATGGATACCGGAGCCGGTTACTACGGTAAGCTGACCATGATGGATCTGGATACGGGGACAATCTATCAAAGTGATCCCGCTCCGCAGCTATACCCGGATCATCCCGGACGGATGTAGGTAATGGTTGCAAAAAATAATTGTCAGATTACCAAATATTACACCAAATAACAATAAATCACTAAGTTGAATTACAAAAAACCATACCTTATAAACGATGAATGAATCCCCGGGAATGAGTAGGAAGGTTGCGATTATAGGAACGGCAGGTTTACCTGCCAGGTATGGCGGTTTTGAAACATTGGTACGGGAACTGGTAAATCACCTGAGCCAGGATTTCCATATCACTGTGTATTGCAGCAGAAGGCTTTACAAACCTGCTGAGAGAAGTGGACGTTGGGAAAAGGCTGACCTGGTTTATGTTCCGTTTAAAGCCAATGGTTACCAGAGTATTTTTTACGATCTGTTTTCACTATTCCATGCTCTTTGTCGTGCTGAAATATTCCTGGTTCTTGGCGTTTCGGGAGCAATGTTTCTTCCCTTAATAAGGATATTTACAAACCGGAGGATCATTGTTCATACCGATGGTTTGGAGTGGCAAAGAAAACGGTGGAACCTGGCAATCCGGTTTTTCCTGAAACTATCCGAACGAAGAGCAGTGAAGTCAGCTCATAAGGTGATCGCAGATAATCCTGCCATTGAGAATTACCTGAAACAGAGGTATGGAAAATTCCCTGCCTTGATCGGTTATGGAGGAGATCATGTCTTGTCTGTTTCATTGGAGGAAAACGATCGAGAGAGATATCCCTTTATGAAACAAATGAATAGTGAACCATTCAGGGGATATACCATTTCTGTCGGACGGATCGTGCCTGAAAACAATTATGATCTAATCCTGGAATCATTCAGTGAAATACCGGATGAGGCAATCGTAATTATTGGGAACTGGGGATCGGGCAGGTTTGGGAAACGCTTATACCATCGATTTCAGAAATACAGGAACATTTTTCTCCTGGATCCGATATATGACCAGCATGAACTGGACCGGCTCAGGTCAAATGCATCCCTCTATATCCACGGTCACAGCAGCGGCGGGACAAACCCGGCACTGGTTGAAGCCATGCACCTGGGATTGCCTGTAATCGCTCATAAAAACCCTTTTAACATCAGCACGACTGAAAACCAGGCATACTATTTTAAGGGCAAAAGGGATTTGAAAAATTTGCTGCAGGATATCACCTCCGAAGAGTTCAGATCCTGTGGTAAGCGACTTCAGGCAATCGCACACGAAAAGATGAGGTGGAAGGATGTGGCGGGGAGGTATGCAGGTTTGTTTGAGACGATAGTAACTCGATGGTAATTCCTGCCTTCCCACCCTGCCTTGCCGTCCAGGCAGGCTTCTCCGCCTATCGGCGGATACGGCGCCCCCCCGCAGGCAGGCGTAGGACGTAGGACGTTTTGTTGTATAAAAAAAGCGGACCGAAGCTTCGGCCCGCTTTTCCTGTATGTAAATTCGAAATACTATTTACCCAGCTCTTTCAGCTTTATATTCCGGAACCATACATCATCACCGTGATCCTGAAAACCGATGTATCCCTCTTCAGCCACATTGGCAAAATCCGGGTTGAATTCCATGAATTTACTGGTATCCACTCTGGCATTCCATTCCGGTGTCCAGAGGTGAGCCTGGAACAGTTTTTGTCCATTCAGACCGTGTTCAACGGTTCCTTTAAATACCAGTATGGATGCCTGGTTCCATTCTCCCAGAGGTTTTACGGCATCTTTCGGTGCGGGGTATAGACCATACATGCTGCCTGCACAATGGATTTCATCCCTTCCATCGGGGTGGTTGAGGTTGTCAACGATCTGCATTTCGGGTGCGGCATACCAGATTCTCTGGTCATCTCTCTCCTGAGCCAAATAGAAAACACCACTGTTTCCTCCTTCCGAAATTTTCCATTCATATTTCAGCTCGAACCACTTGTACTTTTTCACCGTCATGATATCTCCTCCAACTCCACCGGCTTCTCCTCTTCCGGACCCCTTGCACATCAAGGTTCCATCCTGGATAATCCATCCTGAATCGGGAAATGACTCCATACCATACCCCCGCCATCCTGTTGACGTTTTCCCATCAAACAGCAACACCCAGCCATCATCAATTTCCGCCTGGGTCAGGGTATTGGGTTTTGCAATCTCTTCTGCTACAGAATCTTCATCTGTTTTTTCAGAGGTTGTAGAAGATTTGCAGGATACCATAAACGCAATGAACACTAAACTCAGTAAAAACAAAATACTTTTTTTCATATCAGTATAGGACTTTAAATTCTTACAACTATTAACTTATAACTATTAACTTATCACTTTTAACGTATAACTTCCCCATCAGGGCATTGCGGGCAGTGACCAGCCATCGCGGTAGGTATGCTTGATCAGCTCCTGTGAGAACGCTTTGGCATTCATCGGGTCGGTCCATTTCTTATTGAATGTCGGGTGACCATCATGGATGGTGAAATTGTCTTCTATGCAGATTCTGACTTTTTCACTATCGTTGATATTGGTAAATGCCATGTCCTTTCCATCCCAGTCGAGTTCTTTATTCAGTCCCTGGAGGCGCACTGCCAGTACTCCCATAACCACCATTTCGTTGAATGGTCCGGCTTCACTGAAGGGAGATGCCGTTTCCACTCTGTTATCAGGGCTTTCCTTGCAGGCTCTCACCCAATCCATTTCGTGGTTTGTTTTCACCCGTCTTCTGACTTTTGGTGCATCCGGTTTACGGCCCGAAAGCAACCATGGATCCTTGCCATAACATCCACAGACAAGCGTATCTTTGGTGCCGTGGAACAGAACTCCTCCTCCGGCATCATTCATGTTTTTGCCATCCGGCCATCCTTCGGGTTTCAAGGGCTGCAAACCTCCGTCATACCAGGTAACATCGACTGCCGGCAGTTCAACCATCATGTTATCTGGTTTTTTGCGGGCAGGAAAAGTCAGCCGAACCATTTCAGCATTGGGTGCACAATCGGTAAGCAACAGGGTTGAGCTACCCTGGACTTTCACCGGATACTGCAGTTTCAATCCCACAAAAACAGGATGCAGGATATGGCAGGCCATATCGCCCAGTGCACCGGTACCAAAATCCCACCATCCGCGCCAGTTCCAGGGATGATAAATGGCATTGTACGGGCGAACCGGTGCAGGACCAATGAACAGATCCCAATCCAGTGTTGACGGAACATCCATTACTTCTGAGGGACGATTAAGTCCCTGCGGCCATATTGGTCGGTCGGTAAATGCTTCCACTTTCTTCACCTCTCCGATCTCGCCATTCCAGAGCCATTCGCATACCAGGTTTACACCCTCACCGGATGATCCCTGGTTTCCCATCGAAGTGGCAACTTTGTATTTTTTTGCCAGGTTTGTGAGCAGTCTCGATTCGTATACACTGTGCGTAAGTGGTTTCTGCACATAAACGTGCTTTCCCATGGAGATCGCAGTGGCCGCTGTGATGGCATGGGTATGGTCGGCAGTAGCAATGACCACCGCATCGATCGACTTACCCATCTCATCATACATCTTGCGAAAATCCTTGTACTTTTTTGCATCGGGGTAAGTCTCAAATACTTGCTTGCTGTATTCCCAGTCAACATCGCAGAGGGCTACAATATTTTCGCCGGTAATGTTCTTCAGGTTGGCAAAACCCATTCCTCCAATTCCGATTCCTGCAATATTCAGCTTATCACTTGGCGGTTTGTATCCGAGCCCACTGACAACGTAGCTGGGTAATACTGTAAATGCAGCCGTTGCGGCCGCAGTTCTTCCGACAAACGAGCGTCTTGAAATTGAGTTCTTCTCTTTTTCTTTGTCCATAACGATAAATTTTAAGGATGTATTTGATTGATTGAAAGTTCGGAATAAATCCGACTAAAATTAACAATTATATTTAGATTTCTGAAAGGAAATTTAATTTTTAACTGCCAATATTCTTTCACTCCGGCATTTTATTATTTCATGGTGGAATCTTTTTTAAAAAATGGTGAGAATCTGATTTTTTTCATTTCCTCCATGCAAAATAAATGTTACTTTTAACAGCAGAATAAACCTATAAACAAAATAATTATGGAAGAAACAAAAGAAAAATTCAGTCGTCGAAAGTTCCTGGAAAATGCTGCGGTAATTGGTGCCCTGGGTGCAGTGGGTATCAATGGTATCCTTTCAGCAAGTAGCTGTAAACGCCGTTCAGTAATTACACTGCCGGAACCCCTTGATGAAGCACCGGATGGTCCAGTGCTGAAAGCCGGATTGATCGGATGCGGAGGCCGGGGCAGGGGTGCCGCAGAAAATTTCTTAAATGCCGGCCCCAACCTTGAGCTTACTGCCCTGGGGGATCTGTTTCAGGACCAGATTGAAACCACCCGGAAGGAGCTGAAAGAGAAAAAGGGTGTTGAAGTAGCGGATGAAAACTGTTTTCTTGGTTTTGATGCATTCGAAAAAGTGATCGATTCAGGAGTGGACATTATTATCCTTGCCACTCCCCCGGTCTTCAGGCCGGATCATTTTGACGCTGCCGTGAAAGCCAGGAAACATGTATTCATGGAGAAGCCGGTCTGTGTGGATCCGGTCGGCGCACGATCGATCCTCGCTACAGCCCAAAGGGCTGAAGAACTGGGCCTGTCGGTTGTTGCCGGGACACAACGGAGACACCAGAGAGACTACCTGAAAACCTATGAACAGATCCTGAACGGGGCGATCGGTGATATTGTTGCCGGTAATTGCTACTGGAATCAGTCCAAATTATGGCACCGGAACCGGGAAGAGGGATGGAGCGATATGGAATGGATGATCCGCAACTGGGTAAACTGGGCCTGGTTGTCGGGTGATCACATCGTGGAACAACACGTTCACAATATCGATGTCATCAACTGGTATACTGGCAAACATCCCATAAAAGCGGTCGCATTTGGCAGCCGGCTGAGAAGAATCACGGGTGACCAGTACGATAATTTCAGTGTCGATTTCGTTTACGATAACGACATGCACCTGCATAGCATGTGTCGCCAGATCAACGACTGCGCCAACAGCGTTTCAGAGTATATCAGGGGAACAAAAGGATATTCAAATGGCGTTAACACCATCTACAACCCGGACGGATCAGTTAAATGGACCTATGAATATCCGCTGGATGAGAATGGAGAACCAACAGGCACACCCAAGGTGGATCCTTATGATCAGGAGCACATTGACCTGGTAACTGCCATCCGTACCAATGCACCCATTAACGAAGGGGAGAACGTCGCCCATTCAACCCTGACAGCCATTATGGGGAGGATCTCTGCCTATACAGGCAAAGAGGTTACCTGGGAAGAGATGATGAATTCGGATCTGAAGCTTGGAAAAGAGACCTATGCACTGGGACCCATCGATATGACACCAGTCATACCGCTGCCGGGAAGCCCTGCAGAGGTTGAGAAAGACCGTGGGTAATCAGAATTGAAAGAACGGTAATCGGTGACGAAGCCTGCCGGCTGGCAGGCGAAGACCGTCAGACGTTATTCGGTAACGAAGCCGGTATCGGAATTCGGTTATCGGTAACGTGTTAGTATCGGAACGATTTACGCTACAGTCTTTAAGCCCCGTTAGGCCTGCCTCGGCAGGCAGGGGCGTCATGTCTTTAGATAGAATTGGAAGCATTGAGAACCGGTCCTTCTACAAGTTTCTTCGGCGGGAAATCTTTTCATGGACTGCAACTTAGCGAACTTTAGTGAGCGATCTCATGAGCCAGGAATGTATAAATGCAAGTCGGTGGCGAGTAAAGCACCAGGCGAACCGAAAAACGAACAACGATAACCGAAACGGGCTTCGTGACCCAGCCTGCCGGCTGGCAGGCGAACATCGTCAGACGTTTTTTGACAATGCTTTTTACTTTTTTAAAAAATCATCCACTGAAATATACGCTTCAATCAGGGCTTTCTCTCCCTCCTTACCTGGGATTGAATTTCCGTGCTCCATCCCAACAATCCCTTTGAATCCTTTATCATAGATATGCTTGAAGACATTTTTGTAATTGATCTCACCGGTAGTGGGTTCTTTCCTGCCGGGATTATCACCCACCTGGAAATAAGCAATCTCTTCCCATGCTCCGTCGATGTTTGGTATCAGGTTTCCTTCATGGACCTGCTGGTGGTACAAGTCATCCAGGATTTTACAGGCAGGACTGTCAACCGCCTGGCATACCTGGTATGCCTGTGCAATTTTATTCAGAAAGAGCCCGGGGTGATCCCTGAAATTAAGCGGTTCAAGGACCATAATCAGTCCGTGAGGCTCGAGGATCTCCGAAGCGCGCCTCAGGGATTCAATCACATTTGCCGTCTGGTATCCGATATCCTTTCTCAGGTCAACATACCCGGGAACCACCGTCATCCATTTTGCATTTACCCTTTTTGCCACCTCCACAGATTCTTTGACCTGCTTCAGAAATTCCTCCCTGTATTCCTTCCCTCCGGATGTAAGATTGGGTTCAGTCCAGTAGATCGTATGCGCAACGAATACACCCATCTTCATTCCAAGCTTGCTCATTTTTGAAGCAATCTTTTCCTGCATATCCGTGGAGCGGTCTTTCATGCTGTTATCCTCCATGGCAGTGAATCCTGCATCCACCATAAACTGAAGCTGGTCCAGGAGGTCTTCTCCACCATGGTTTCTGAACATCCCAAAATGGGGCGCATAATTCAATTTAAATGTCTGTTTCGAACCATCCCACTGCTGGTATGCAGTTTCTTTCGGTTCTGCTGCATGAAGTACAGCGCTTCCTGCAGCAAACGATGCAGCACCTGCCACCATCGATTTTTTCATGAAATTTCTTCTGTCCATCTGGATTATTTTATGTTTTTTAAATGCCAATTATTCTTTAAAAATATAAAATATGTGGTGGTTAAAAAATTTTATCGGTGAACAAATTCAGTGTATAACTTTTCTACTTTATTCGTCGGACGAACTTCAAGTCGTCCGACGAAGGTCCTGGTTACAATGGGTTAACCTATTAACTTTTCCCATAACCCCATAGGTGGCATAGCCATGCCAATGGCGTAACTTTTAACTTATAACTTATAACAGTTAACTTTTTTCTCTACTTTTATGGTTAATAATTATGTCTAAACTAAACTTGAAAATCATATGAGAAAGTTGAATATGGGTATGGTTGGAGGAGGAATTGACTCCTTTATCGGGGCTGTTCATCGCATGGCTGCTGTCATGGACGGGCACATTGAAACAGTATGTGGTGCACTAAGCAGTACACCCGAACGATCACAAAAAAGTGGCGAAGTGCTTGGTCTGGATCCTTCGCGCATCTATGACAATTATGAAGAGATGATCCATAAGGAGAAGGCTCTCCCGGACGGTGAACGGATGGATTTTGTCTGCATTGTCACTCCGAACAACCTGCACTTCGGACCGGCAAAACTTGCTCTCGAAAATGGTTTTCACATAATGAGCGATAAACCCATGACCTATAATCTGAAGGAGGCAATTGAGCTGGTTCACCTTGTGGAAAAAACAGGACTGGTTTTTGGTTTGACCCATAATTATACGGGTTATCCGATGGTGAAACAGGCACGGGCTATGGTCAGAAACGGCGAACTTGGAAAAATCAGAAAAATCGCTGTCGAATATTTCCAGGGCTGGTTAGCCACGAAGCTGGAAGATACCAATCACAAACAGGCCGGTTGGCGAACTGATCCGAAGCAATCGGGTACAGCAAATTGCATGGGTGATATCGGGACCCATGCTGAAAACCTGGCTGAGTATATTACCGGTCTGAAGATCGAATCGTTGTGTGCTGACCTGTCCTCATTCGTGAGCGGCAGGACTCTGGAAGATGACGGGAATGTGTTGCTTCGATTTGAGGGTGGTGCAAAAGGGACACTACTTGCCACACAGGTTGCCGTTGGAGAAGAGAATGGCCTTAACATCCGGATTTACGGAGAAAAGGGTGGATTGGAATGGGCACAACAGGAACCGAACTCTCTGAGGATAAACTGGCTTGACAAACCGTATGAAGTGATGCGAACGGGTACTAATTTCAATGGCTTCGCTCCTACTGCAGTATCTTCTTCACGATTGCCTTCCGGCCATCCCGAAGGGTTTATCGAAGCTTTTGCCAACCTGTACAAAAATTTTGCCCTTACGTTGAAAGCAAAAATGGAAGGCAGAAAGCCTGAACCGGAGCTCCTTGACTTTCCGACTGTTTACGATGGAGCACGTGGTATGGCGTTCATTGAAACGGTCGTCGAATCATCCAGAAGCCCGGAAAAGTGGGTGAAGTTTAAAGAGTATGTTTAGTGATGAGTTATAAGTTATTAGTTATCAGTTAATTGTTTCGATACCATACCGTTACCAGAACCGGGATTAGTTGATTTTTGGTAGCAACAGGGAATTAAACAACAGCTTATAGGAGCCCTGGGTTGATGCCCTGAACTGGGGATTGAATCCAAACAGTACCAGTTGACCTTTTCCTTTTTTTAACCAGATCATGGCAGATTTATTACCCAGCAGTTCTTCGTTTTCGCTATATCCGCTAAGCAGAATATTCTTTTCCGGGAATTTAGCGATGACCCTCCTGTCCATATCAAAGCGGGGAACAGAGGTGGAGAATACCGTATTGCGCCCGAAGTAAATTCCAGCTTTTTCCGGCATTCCATAGGTCAGCGGGTGGTCCTGTGTAATATCCACTTCCAGCAGTGATCCCGCGACGTATAATCCCGATCGCTGTAATCCCTCGGAAAGATCACGAAAAGGTAGCTGGAATTCCTCTTTCTGATCCCCTCTGGGAATTTCAAGGGTCCCTTCGAACAGAGCTGTTGAACTACCCCAGGAAACGATAATACCACCATTAGCCAGGAATGTCATCAGGTTATCCATTCCCTTTTTCCCCATTCCCGTAACATAATCGGGATGATAATTCCCCTGGTAATAACCGCCCCCTGCCTGCCTTTTTCCGGTCATGAGAATGGACTTGTCTGTGCTTGGGAAAATGACAACATCGAATGATTTCACAAAATCCGTTTTTTCGAACTGATCCGGATGGAGAACGGTAAATGGTACCTGATAGGTATCAAATATATATCGGGTCCATCCTGCATCCATATCATGAAAATAGGTCTCGACCAGAGCAATCCGTGGAACCGAAAAAGGAATTGTTTTGAGTTTCCACTCCTCTTTAATAAAAGCGGGAGAGAATTTCAATTCTTTTGACAGGGCATTCACCTGTTCACGACCTTTTCCTTCACCATACATGATAAAACTGCCCTTAGGGTATTCGATTCCACCAAGCGATATGGCTTGATCCATTCGTTCAACCTTCATACCACGTTGAGCTGCAATAAATGCAGCCTTAAAGCTACCGTTGTTGGCTGCACTAAAAATGGCAGCCCAAAAGTTTCCCGGATCACCCTGGGTGAGCGTGAATTCACCTTCAATTTTCTCGAGAAGTCCTTCAAATTCCTCATTTCTTTCCTTCATTTCAAACGAAGTAATCCCCCGGTGTAGCGGTAGTGACCAACTGGCAATATCATATGGTCTAACGACCTCACCACCAGGAGTATAGTGTCTTACAGGATATGCCTGTGGTTCAAGTACCTCTTTGACGAATGGGCGAAACGGTTGTGCAAGGGGGATGACAACATCACCCGGTTCAAAATTTTTTCCGGAGAGGGTGAACGATTGCTTTAACCTGTAAACTTCCACTCCATGTTCTTTCATCAAATCAACCAGGTTAACCAGCTCGAAAAGATCCTGTTGTTGTCCGGGAATCACATAATAAAATGGTGGTACCGATTCTCCTTTGGAAACCTCTCTGCGACAAAGATCATTTCGAAACTTCAGGATCTCTTCCCGGTGAAGGGATGCTGTTTTCAGGATCGACAGCGTGGATGTGATTTCATATTGAACAATATCTCCCAGCCTCCACCAGCCACCTTCCCAGGGCAAAGGCATGTTAATGCTCTTTTTATACTCCGACAGCCCTTTGCCACCCACACTCAGTTCGTTTGGCTCAACATAGATGGGTGTGGCATCTTTGGCACTTGCACATTCCGTCAACATGCCAATCACATTCTTCCACAGGCAGGTTTCGGTTGATCCGGGCCAGTACATGTCAAAAATAGTGTGTTGTCCCACGCCGGCAAGTCCCTCATTGGTCATGTCCCTGATCATATTGGCACCAAAAACTGCCGTCCAGTTAAAGATCTCTGCATCCACATTTTCTGCAATCGGATCGTGCACCGGGGGAACAAAATAGCGGATACCGGTTGATCCCATCTGGTGCTTTTCCACCATTACCTGGGGAAACCAATCCAGGTTATATATCCTGGCAATTGCCCGGTTATCATCCTGGGTAAGAATGACAAAATCGCGGTTATTGTCGTGTCCAACGTATTTATGATATACCCTGGGCAGGGATGCACCTTCGTATTTTGTGCCCTTGTACTTCTTATAATTGTTCACAATAAAATCCATTCCATCCGGATTATGATTGGGGACCATCATGTAAACAACCTGGTCCATCCACTGAAGGATTTTCGGATCTTTAGAAGTAACCAACTCA
>Ga0315534_1000098_pt1 | contig 47740 bp, 48 predicted proteins | sample SalMarSW160240MG_FD_203094 | JGI IMG/M metagenome (GOLD analysis project Ga0315534, IMG submission 203094) | Salt marsh sediment microbial communities from the Plum Island Ecosystem LTER, Massachusetts, United States - Salt Marsh Sediment SW1602-40 ... | reverse complement strand
GTTGCCCATGCGTCTCGACCCATGAATTTCCTCCCCGTTGACGCTCGAAGGTGCTATCTCCGCCGCCATGCCCAGTTTCACCCTCCATGATCTTGAGCGACGGGTCGCCGCACGCGCCAAGGCGAACGCTGACGTGTCGTATACCCGTAAGCTGCTTGACCGGGGTCCGGCGTATTGCGCCAAGAAGCTGGGCGAGGAGGCGGTCGAAACCGTGCTGGCGGCGATCAGCGAACGGCGCGATAGAGTAATCGCGGAGTCCGCCGATCTGCTGTATCATCTCCTCGTCCTCCTCAAGGCGCGCGGCATCAAGCTCGCCGAAGTCGAAGCCGCTCTTCAATCCCGCACAGCCCAGTCAGGTCTCCAAGAAAAGGCCGCACGCAAGGATTAGTGACCCGATGGATCAAGTAATCGAGCTGTTGTCTGAGGATCTCCTTTCTCCGTACCGCGTCTTTTCTCGCACGGAATGGGCGGCGCTGCGCGAGGACACGCCGATGCCCCTCAAACCGAGCGAGATGAAACGGCTGCGCTCGCTCCATGACCGGCTCGATATGGACGAGGTCAGGGAAATTTATCTTCCCCTCTCGCGCCTACTTTCGCTTTACGTCGCGGCGACCCAGCGGCTGTTCCGGGTGCAGCAGCGGTTCCTGAACACCAAAGACGCCAAGATGCCATATGTGATCAGCGTCGCCGGCTCGGTCGCCGCCGGCAAGTCGACCACGGCGCGCGTGCTGCAGGCGCTGCTGGCGCGGTGGCCAAACACGCCGAAAGTCGATCTGATCACGACCGACGGCTTCCTGTTTCCCAACGAGGTGCTCATTCGCGACGGCCTGATGGAGCGCAAAGGCTTTCCGGAGAGCTACGACGTCTCTGCGCTCCTGCAATTCCTCTCCGACATCAAAGCCGGCCGGCGGCGGGTGCGCGCTCCGGTCTACTCGCACCTCATCTATGACGTGCTTCCAAACGAATGGATCGTGATCGACCGGCCCGACATTCTCATCGTCGAAGGGGTCAACGTGCTCCAGACCGGTCGGGCGCCGCGGGGTGGCGAAGCCGTGCCTTTCGTGTCCGATTTTTTCGATTTCTCGGTTTATCTCGACGCCGATGAAAACGTGTTGCGACGTTGGTATGTCGACCGGTTTCTCGCTCTACGCGGCACCGCCTTCAGCGATCCCAAATCCTATTTCCATCGCTATTCGAAGCTGACCAATGCCGAGGCGATAAATACGGCCACGTCGATCTGGAACCGGATCAATCTGGTCAATTTGCATGAAAATATTCTTCCGACGCGCCGGCGCGCCGACCTGATCTTGAAAAAAAGCGAGACCCATGCAGTCGAGGAGGTCGCGCTGCGGCGACTATAAATGAGGGGTCCGGTGGCGCAGGCTGCGCCCCCGCTCCCGGTTATCCTGCCGATTGCAAACGGAAATCGCTCGTTATGCCATGATCCGACGTTCGCGCCGGGCGGCGTTGCGTTCGAAGAACAAGGCTTGGCTGACGACGGCGGAGACGGTCGCCGGCTGGAACGGTTTGGCGATCAGGAAGGCCGGCTCCGGCCGCTGGCCGGTGAGAAAGCGTTCGGGATAGGCGGTGATGAAAATAACCGGCACTTCGAAGGTATCGAGCAGCTCATTGACGGCGTCGAGGCCGGAGCTTCCATCGGCGAGTTGAATGTCGGCGAGGATCAGGCCGGGCCGCTTTTTCTTGGCGATCGCGACCGCCTCCGTATGGGTGCGGGCGATCCCAATCACCCGATGGCCGAGGCTCTCCAACAGGCCTTCGAGGTCGAGGGCAATGAAAGTCTCGTCCTCGATGATCAGAACGTCGGTGGCGATGTCGCTCGCGAGCTCGCGTCCGGCCTCCTCCACCAAGGCGCGCAATTTCGCCCGGTCCACGCTGAGGATGTCGGCAGCGTCCTCCTCGGAGAATCCCTCGAGAGAAACCAAGAGAAAGGCCTGCCGCGCGCGCGGGGTCAGATGTCCCAGCCGCCGCTCCGCCGGGCTATCGGTCTCCACCGTCTCGGGCGACTCGTTCACCGCCAGCGAATTCCATATAGCCGAGAACAGACGGAACAATGCAACCTTCGGATTGCGCTCCTGGTCGAGGATGTTCGGTTCCTTGATCATCGCCTCAAGGGTCGCGGCGACATAGGCGTCGCCCGAATTCTGGCTACCCGTGAGCGCACGCGCATAGCGGCGCAGATACGGAAGATGATGAGCAACCATTTGCGCCGACGACAAGATTCGTTCTCCTCAGCTTCTTGCGGATTTCAGGCCGAAATATTTGAACGCATCATACACATAAAAGTTCCATTAGCTGGAACTGTGGCAAGTTTCGGGAGTTGGATCACAGTTTCGAGGGGTCCGACTCTTCGTCCGGACGGGGGTCGGTGTGAGGAAGTGATGAGAGAAAAAAAACAGCCGTCACAAATGGAAGGGACCATGCACGCACGATCCGGCACAGCCAGGGTCGGTCCTGCTCTGAACCGCGATATCCAGACCAAAATTGGACAACAGCTTCGCGCCATCTACGACAATGTAGTGGACCAGGGCGTTCCGGATCGATTTGTCGAGCTTTTGCGCAATCTTGACAGGGAGACGGGCAAGGGGGAGAGGGGCGACGAGGACTCAACCGAATGAGCGGTGATCCCTTCGTGCGCGAAGCGATGCTCGCTGCCGTGCCCAGTTTACGCGCCTTCGCCATATCGCTCTCGGCCAATGTCGACCGCGCCGATGATCTGGTGCAGGAGACGCTGTTGAGGGCGTGGGCGAACATCGATTCTTTCGAGCCCGGCACCAACATGTCGGCATGGCTGTTCACGATCCTGCGCAATCTGTTCCGGTCGGAATACCGCAAGCGCCGGCGTGAGATCGCCGATAGCGACGGTTCCTATGCCGACAGCATGAAGACCCAGCCGGAACAGAGCAGCCGCGTCGAGTTCGAGGAATTTCGCGAGGCGCTGGCGAAACTTCCGAGCGATCAGCGGGAAGCGCTCGTTCTCGTCGGCGCGTCGGGCTTCTCCTATGAGGAGGCCGCGACGATCTGCGGATGCGCGGTCGGCACCATCAAGAGCCGGGTGAACCGGGCGCGAACGCGGCTTGCCGAACTGCTCTCGATCGAAAGCATCGAGGATCTTGGGCCCGATCGCGAGCTACGTGCGGTCTTTTCCGGGAGCGGCAGAAGCTGACGGCCGAATTTCGGCCGTCCACGCTGGGGATGGCCGAGCGTATCTCTGTCCCTTGAAAAGCGCCCAGGAGCGCGTGCCCCCCCCGTCCTCCCCGCGCCGCCGCGCAGGATTTGCTTGCGCGCTGTTGAACTTGGCCGTATTCCGACGCCATTACAGATGCTTGACCCGCCCGGGATGCCTCCCACCCAGCGAATCGCATGAGAACCTGCGCCACGTTGGGGAGGTCGGAGGAAAACCATGCGTCGCCAACTCGGCTGGGGTCAAACCACAGCGATAGCGGTTACCGCCACAGCGGCGCTGCTTACCGCCTGCGCCGGCGACCAGCCCGCGGGAGAGCCGAGCTTCTACAAGAGCCTCGCGGGACCGAATGTCGAGCTTGACGCTGCGACTGCCGCTTCGATGATCTCAGGCTATCGCCGCAACAATGGTCTTCCCGCGGTCGAGATCGATCCGGCGCTGATGCAGCTTGCGGAACAACAGGCGCGCGCCATGGCGGAACGCAACAAGCTCGGCCATGACGTGAACGGTGATTTCAAGACCCGCTTGGTCAACGGCGGCTATGGCGGCCGGTTGGCGGTCGAGAATGTCTCGGCCGGTTATCACACTTTGGCGGAAGCGTTTTCCGGCTGGCGCGATTCGCCGCCGCATCGCGCCAATATGCTGCAGAGCGGCGTGAGTCGCATGGGGATTGCGGCGGTCTATGCGCCGAAGTCGAAATACAAAGTGTTTTGGACGTTGATCCTTACCGCGCCCGAAAAGCCGCGCGGCTAGAGCGTGATGATTTCGGCTTCGATCTTTTACTCCCATCCTCACTGTCATGCCGGGGCATCCAATACTCGTGGGGAGCTTTTGCCAGCGTGGCGGAGAAGCGAAGCCGCGTTGCTTTTTTCGGCTGCGCATCGGAAAATTGCTTTTGAGTGGTCGCATTTTCTGCGACGAACCGGTTTTTACTTCGCCGGAAAATGCTTTAGTGGTACGCGAGCGACGGGCCCTCCGGCGCCGGTCAGAAGCGTCCGAACCGAGGAGCCGCTGATGTCCCATCGCATTCTTTGTCCGCCCGGTTGGAAGCCGCCGATCGGCTATGCCAATGGGATCGAAGCGACGGGACGGCTCGTCTTCATCGCGGGCCAAGTTGGGTGGACCGCCGAGCAAGTTTTCGAGAGTGAAAAGCTCGCGCCGCAATTCGAGCAAGCGCTCAAGAACGTGCTCGCGGTGCTCGCCGAGGCTGGCGGCCGGCCGGAACACATCTGCCGCATCACCGCTTTCTGCTGCGACAAGCAGGCCTATCTCGCCGCGCGGCCCGAGCTCGGCCGTATCTGGCGCAAGCTCATGGGCAAGCATTTTCCCTGCATGAGCATGATTTTCGTGTCGGACCTGCTCGACAGTCCCGGCAAGATCGAACTCGAGGCGACGGCGGTCATTCCGGCCTGATCGAGGCGCGAGCCGTCAGCGCCGGTGATGGCGTGCGTGCGCTCGCACTGGGGCGCTCCGTCCGTCCGCTAAGCTGATCGCTCCGTTGGCTTGTCCGCAGCGCCCGGCCGAACTTGTTGATCCCGCTCTTTTGATCCATTCTAACCTATTGATATTCTAAACAATTTTCCTTGACGCGATTGCTTCGCATCCGCAACATCGCCGCCGTCCAACTAACCAGTCGAAGCGCGAATGCGCAAACGGGGGATTTGATGCGTGGAATGGTTATCCTGACGGCAGGCGTCGCGGTTATCGCTCTCGGCCTCGCCGCCGCAGCGAAGGAATACCCGATCGGCAAGCCGCAGAAGGTAGACCCCGCCGGGATAGAGGTCGCGGCCGTCTATCTGCAGCCGATCGAGATGGAGCCGCCCGGCATGATGCGCGCGGCGAAGGATTCCGACATCCATCTCGAAGCCGACATCAAGGCGCTCAAGGGCAACAAGAATGGGTACGCCGAAGGCGACTGGATCGGCTACCTGAAGGTCACCTACGAACTGACCAAGGCCGGCGAGACCGAAAGCATTAAAGGCGACGCAATGCCGATGGTGGCGAGCGACGGCCCGCATTACGGCGACAACGTCAAGCTCCACGGCCCGGGAAAGTACAAGCTCAAGTTCACGATTGCGCCGCCGTCCGGCGAGGGCCAGCACGCCCAATTCGGCCGGCATGTCGATAAAGAAACCGGCGTCGGCCCGTGGTTCAAGCCGTTCGCGGTCGAATACGACTTCGCCTATGCCGGCACTGGCAAGAAGGGCGCCTACTAATCGATCTAAGGCGGCCTTGCGCCCCGGTTCAATCCTGGAGCCGGGGCGGAGGTTCGAGGCTCAAACCGATCCAAGCGACCGAGGTGCTGTAGTGATGGACCTTTTCTGTAACGAACGCTCAACGGCGCGGGTCACGCGCCGCGGGGCGGCTTTTGCATTGGGAGCGGCGCTTCTCATCGCGGCAGGGATAAGTCGCGCCGAGGACGACCCGGTCTTTCGCATCGAGTTCAACGACGGCAAAGTCACGCCGCAACGGCTAGAGGTGCCGGCCAAGCGGCGGTTCAAGCTCGAATTGCATAATGTCGGCAAATCTCCGGCGGAATTCGAAAGCAAGGAGCTGCGCAAGGAGAAGGTGCTCGCACCGGGCGCAAGCTCCACATTGGTTATCCGGACCCTCGATCCGGGCGAATACGACTTTTTTGATGATTTCCATCCGAATGCGCCTCCCGCCGTTCTGATCGCCAAATAGCCGACGGAGGCGAAGGTGGGCGGACAGCTCGGCAATGTCGTCTTCGTGATCTGGCGGGAAAGCGTCGAAGCCCTCCTCGTGATCGGCATTCTCAATGCCTGGCTCGTCCACCAGCAGGCCGAGTCCAGTCGCGGCCGGCTGTTTCTTTGGGCGGGCGTCGTCGCGGGCCTGCTCGTCGCCGTGATCTTGGGCGCGGCGCTGGTCTTGTTCGGCGAAGCGCTTCCCGATGACGCCCAGCAGGCCTATCAGACCGCCGCCGTGCTGATCGCTGCCGCCCTCATCGTCCAGATGGTATTCTGGATGCGGCGGCACGGGCGCACGCTCAAGCGCGATCTCGAGACTTCATTGCAAGACGCGGCCGATCGTTCGAATTGGTGGGGCGTATTCATCCTCGCCTTGATCGCGGTCGCCCGCGAGGGCAGCGAAACGGTTGTGTTCCTTTACGGGACCCTCGCCGCCGCGCGCTCCGGCGCGGTGCTTGCCCCCTTTGCCGTCGTCTTGTTTGGGTTCGGGCTTGCCCTCGGCACATATTACCTCTTGCAGCTCGGCGGTCGGTTCCTGTCGTGGCGCGTGTTCTTCCGCGTCACCGAGATCATGCTGCTCTTCCTCGCCGCGTCGCTGCTTCTGACCGGAGTGGACAATCTGATCGAACTCGGCGTTCTGCCGTCTCTGTCCGGACGGCTGTGGGATACGTCCGCGATTCTCCCGGACAGCGGCCTTGTCGGCGGGTTAGTCGGTGCGCTCACCGGCTACCGGGCGCGGCCGGACCTCATGCAGCTCCTGGTTTATGGTCTCTATTGGGGCGTGATGTGCTGGGCTCTGTTCTGGCCGCGGCCGGTGGCAAAGGCGGCGTAGCGGCGCTCGCATTGCGCCGCCTCCGCCTGCGATCCCGCGATATTGACGCCGCGCTGCGCGTGATCGGCGACTGGCTCATGCGGAACCAGCGCGCGATCCGCGCGGTCCAGTGGGCGGTCGTGCTCGCCTATTTCACCCTTCTGATCGTTCCGGTGCTGCTGCCGCTGCCGACGCGCGTCGAACATATCTGGACCAATGTCACGCTGCTTTCCCAATTCGTTTTCTGGGGCATCTGGTGGCCCTTCGTCCTGCTCAGCATGGTGTTGGTCGGCCGCTTGTGGTGCGGCCTGCTCTGCCCCGAGGGCTCGATTTCCGAAGCGGTGAGCACCAAAAGCCGCGGCCATGCGCTTCCGCATTGGATCAAGTGGAAAGGCTGGCCGTTCGCCGCCTTCGCCTGCACCACCATCTACGGCCAGATGATCAGCGTGTATCAGTATCCGAGGCCGGCGCTCGCGACCCTCGGTTTTTCGACCGTGGCGGCGATCGTGGTGGCGTTTTTCTGGGGGCGCAACAAACGCGTCTGGTGCCGCTATCTCTGTCCGGTGACCGGCGTGTTCGCGGTCCTGTCCAAGCTCGCGCCGGTGCATTTCCGCGTCGACACGGCCGCCTGGGCCGCCTGGAAAAAACCGCCGGGCGGCGCGATGGACCGGGTCAACTGTGCGCCGCTCGTTCCGATCCGCATCATGCACGGCGGCAGCGCCTGCCATATGTGCGGCCGATGCAGCGGTTTCCGCGATGCGATCGCGCTCTCGCGCCGTTCCCCGAACGACGAAATCGTGCATGTCGCGGGAGGCGAGCCCAACCTTGTCGAGACCTTGCTGATCCTGTTCGGCCTGCTCGGCATCGCCGCGGGTGCTTTTCATTGGGGCAGCAGCGCGCTCTATATCGCCGTGAAGCAAACGATCGCTGCGTGGCTGATTGAACACGGGATCATGTGGCCGATCGAGGCGTCGGCCCCGTGGTGGATACTCACCAATTATGCCGACCAGAACGACGTGATGACGTTGCTCGATGGCGCGGTCATGATCGGCTACATCCTCGCGGTCGCTATCTGCATCGGCGGCTTCATCGGCGTTTGCGTCGCGCTCGCGACGCGTCTTCTCGGGCCATGGTCGTGGGCGCGATTTCACCACATCGTCCAGAGCTTCATTCCGCTCGCCGGATGCGGCGTCTTTCTCGGCCTGTCGATGACCACCGTGACGCTGCTGCGCCACGAGGGCCTCGACCTCGGTTTTGTTGGGCCATTGCGGGCGGCGATGCTCGCCGGCGCCTGCGTCTGGTCGCTGTGGCTCGCCTTCCGCATCGCAGCGCTGCACGCCGAAACCGTGCCGCGGCAGGTCCTTGCCATGGTCCCTATTGGACTTGCCGTTGCGGCGAGCGCGGCGGTTTGGGCGGCGCTGTTCTGGACCGTTTGAGCCGCCGCCGCTCTCGTTATCCCCTCGTGGACGCGTTTTCTGCGGCGAACCGGTGTCCACTTCGCCGGAAAACGCTCTAATCCGGCAAGGCGGCTCACGGCCCTCAGGAGCATTTGTACACAAGCGATTGCAGGGACGGTCGCCGGGGGTCGGGAGCCCGTTTTCGGTTTTCCGATCAGCGCCGATGGATGCTTGCGGTTATGCCTATGGGCGGAAGCGGGGAGCGCGCTTTTCGCGGAAGGCCTTCACGCCTTCCTTTGATTCCGGGGTCTCGTAGAACAGCTTGACCGCCTGCATTCCGAGCGCGCTGATGCCGCGGATGGAATCGGAATCGGCGTTGCAGGCGCGCTTGGCGATGGCGATGGCGGTCGGGCTCAGCGCGAGAATCTCCTTGCACCAGCGCTCCACCTCGGCGTCGAGTTCGGCGTGCGGGACGACGCAGTTCACCATGCGCATCGCCAGCGCCTCTTGCGCGCTGTAGCGCCGGCACAGATACCAGATTTCGCGCGCCTTCTTCTCCCCGACCACGCGCGCGAGGTAGGCGGTGCCGAAGCCGGCATCGACCGAGCCGACCCGCGGCCCGACCTGGCCGAACTCCGCATTCTCCGACGCAATGGCGAGGTCGCACACGGTCACGAGCACGTTGCCGCCGCCGATCGCGAAGCCGTTGACGCGCGCAATCACCGGCTTGGGGACGTCGCGCATCAGGCCGTGCAGTTCTTCCAGCGGCAGCCCGATGGTCCCGCGCCCGCCATAGCCGCCCTCATGGGTTCCCTGGTCGCCGCCGGTGCAAAACGCCTTGTCGCCCGCGCCGGTGAGCACGATCACCCCGACCGACCCGTCCCATCCGGCCTTGTTGAATGCGTCGATCAATTCGTCGCAGGTGCGGGCGCGAAATGCGTTGTATCGATCCGGCCGGTTAATGGTAATTCGTGCAATTCCTTCATGAATCCGCAAAACAATGTCGGAATAGTCTTCCATACTCACCTCCTGAAGACGCGGACAAAAGCTTTGTTTCGATGTTGAGGTTCTGGCGGGCGGCGGGGCGGACAGATCGCCAACCATGCGCCAATTCTCATAATGCTTCAATCGAAACGGAACGCGTTGATTCCCGACAAGAAATTGAGGCATGATCGAAAAAGTCGCAGCCCGCGAACGGCTGCGGACGAGAATAAGAAGCGGCAGCGAGCGTCGCGGGCGCGGACCCAAGCGGACCCCGCCCCCGGAGAGGAAACGAGACGAGTTCACGTGCTGAAATTTCCTTGTCGACGTGCAAACCCATGGTGTAACCCGGGGTCGGCCGCCTATTTCCCGTCGCGATGGGAAAGGAACGACGCCCGATGACTGCGACCCCGGCGCCGTTGCTCGCGGCCGAGAGGATTTCGCTGCGTTTCGGCGGCGTGCGCGCGCTCACCGATGTGAGCTTCTCGGTTAGTCCGGGCGAACTGTTCTCGATTATCGGCCCAAACGGCGCCGGCAAGACCTCAATGGTGAACTGCATTTCCGGCCGCTATCGGCCAAGCGAAGGCCGCATACTTTATCGCGGGAAAGACATTTCCCGGCTGAAGCCGAACACGCGCGCCGCGCTCGGGATCGGCCGCACCTTCCAAAACCTCGCGCTGTTCCACCACATGACCGTGCTCGACAACATCATGATCGGGCGGCACCATCTCCTGAAGAACAATTTCGTCACCGGCTCGCTCTACTGGCTGACGGGAGCGCGCCGCGAGGAGCTCGAACACCGCCGCAAGGTGGAGGAGATCATCGACTTCCTCGACCTGCAGGCCGTACGCAAAGCAGTCACCGGAACGCTGCCCTATGGCCTGCGCAAGCGCGTCGAGGTCGCCCGCGCGATGGCGATCGAGCCGCAGCTCATTCTCCTCGACGAGCCGATGGCCGGCATGAATCTCGAAGAGAAGGAGGACATGGCGCGCTACATCGTCGATCTCAACGAGGAGCACGGCATGACCGTCGTCATGATCGAACATGACATGGGCGTGGTCATGGACATCTCGCATCGCGTGATGGTGCTCGACTTCGGATGCAAGATCGCCGACGGCGAACCTGCGGCGGTGCTCGCCGATCCGCATGTGAGGGAAGCCTATCTCGGCGAGCATGACGGGCCCGCGGGGCACGAGTTGCAGGCGCGCGGCGGCGCGGAGGCGATCGCATGATCGACTACGCCGCGCGCGTCGCCCAGGCCGACACTTTTCCCAAACTGCTCCGCCTTAACGCCCGCGAGCTTGGTGGCGAGGTCGCGATGCGGGAGAAGGATTTCGGCCTGTGGCGAAGCTTCACCTGGGCGGACTATCAGGGCCGCGTGCGCGACTTTACGCTGGGTCTGGTCGAACTCGGAATCGGACGCGGCGACGTGGTCGCGCTGATCGGCGACAACCGTCCGGACTGGGTCGCCGGCGAAATCGCCACGCACGCCGTCGGCGCCATGAGCCTCGGCGTCTATCGCGACGCGCTGGAGGAGGAGGTCGCCTATCTCCTCAATTGCGGCGAAGCGAAGCTGATTTTTGCGGAGGACGAGGAGCAGGTCGACAAGCTGCTCGGCCTCGGCGACCGCATTCCCTATCTGCGCCATATCGTCTACGCCGACCCGCGCGGAATGCGGAAATATGACGATCCGCGCCTGATCGCCGCGGAGGCGCTTGTGGCGAAAGGGCGAGAGCGCGCCGCGCGCGAGTCGGACCTTTTCGACAAGCTGATCGACGCAACCGACGGCGAAGCGGTCGCCGTGCTGTGCACGACGTCGGGCACCACCGCCCACCCCAAGCTCGCGATGCTGCCGGCCGGACGCATTCTGCGCCATGCCGCGGTGTATCTCGCGAGCGATCCGAAGGGGCCGGAGGACGAATACGTCTCGGTGCTGCCGCTGCCGTGGATCATGGAGCAGATCTACGCGCTCGGCAAAGCGCTGGTGTGCCGGATGAAGGTCAACTTCGTCGAAGAGCCCGAGACGATGATGCACGATTTCCGTGAAATCGCGCCGACCTTCGTGCTGTTCGCGCCGCGTCTGTGGGAGGCGGTCGCCGCCGATGTGCGCGCCCGCGTCATGGATGCGTCGGCACTGAAGCGCCACATGTTCGCGCTCGGAATGAAGATGGGCCTGTCGGCGCTCGCGCGTGGCGGCCGTTCGGTCTTCGCCGACATTCTATTGTTCCGCGCGTTGCGCGACCGGCTGGGATTTACCCGGCTGCGCTCAGCCGCGACCGGCGGCGCCGCGCTCGGTCCGGATACGTTCAGCTTCTTCCGCGCGTTGGGCGTTCCGCTGCACCAGATTTACGGTCAGACCGAGACGCTCGGCGCCTACACGATCCATCGCGTTGGCGAAGTCGATTTCGACACCGTCGGCACGCCGATGAACGCGCGGGTCGAGGTCCGCATCGAAGAGGCCGACGTGAACGGGGTCGGCGAGATCGTGGCGCGCCACCCCAACATGTTTCTCGGCTATTTCAAGAACGAGGCGGCGGCCGTCGCCGATCTGCGCGACGGCTGGATGCATACCGGCGACGCCGGCTACGTCACCGACAAGGGCCATCTCGTCGTCATCGACCGGCTGAAGGACTTGGCGGTGACGGCGCAAGGCCATCGCTTCTCGCCGCAATATATCGAGAACAAGCTGAAGTTCTCGCCCTATATCGCCGAAGCGATCGTGCTCGGCGCCGGCCGCGATTTCCTCGCCGCCATGCTCTGCATTCGCTTTTCCATCGTGTCGAAATGGGCGGAGAAGAACCGCATTTCGTTCACCACCTACACCGATCTATCCTCGCGCGCCGAGGTCTACGCGCTGCTGCGCAAGGAAGTGGAAACAGTCAACGCCTCGTTGCCGCCGGCCCAACGCATCGCCAAGTTCCTCCTCCTCTACAAGGAGCTCGACGCCGACGACGGCGAACTGACGCGCACGCGAAAAGTCCGGCGCGGCGTGATCAACGAGAAATATGCCGACATCATCGAGGCGATCTACGCAGGCCGGAGCGAGATCGCCGTCGACACGGTCATTCGCTTCCAGGACGGCACCACGCAGCGCATCCGAACGAAGCTCGCGGTGGTTGACCTGGAACCTGCGTCCGCGCCTGCGATCGCCATGGCGGCGGAATGAAGTGAGGGCGCAGCCGATGAATCTCGAACTTCTGATCCAGCTTCTCGTCAACGGGTTCATCGTCGGCACGCTCTACGGCGTCGTCGCGATGTCCTTCGTGCTGATCTACAAGGCGACGCAGGTCGTCAATTTCGCGCAGGGCGAATTCCTGCTCATCGGCGCCTGGGTGTGCTGGTGGCTGCTCACCAAATACCAGCTTCCGTTCTACATCGGCATGCCGATTACGCTCGCCTTCATGTTCGCGTTCGGCGTGGCTCTCCAGGTGGTCGTGCTGCGGCCTTTGATCGGAGAGCCGATCATCTCGGTGATCATGGTGACGATCGGCCTTTCGACCGTGTTCCAAGCGCTGATGAAATGGATTTTCGGGACGAACCTGCAGCCGTTTCCGCAGGTGTTCGCGATCCAAACGGTGACTATTGCCGGACTGCAGATTCAGAGCGTTTATCTGCTCAGCCTCGTGGTTTCGTTCGCGATGATGGCGGGCATGGCTTGGTTCTTCCGCGCGACCAAGCATGGGCTCGCCATGCGCGCGACCGCGTCCGATCAACAGGTGGCGCAATCGCTCGGCATATCGGTGGAGAACGTGTTCGCCATGGCCTGGGCGATCTCCGCCGTGGTATCGGCGGTGGCGGGCGTCGTCGTGGCGGTGGTCAACGGCGTCTCCGCGGGCCTGTCCGCCTACGGGATCAAGGTGTTTCCCGCGGCGATCCTCGGCGGGCTCGACAGCATTGGCGGCGCGGTCGTCGGCGGTGTCATCATCGGCCTGCTGGAAAACCTCGCCCATTTCGTCGACAGCCAATATTTGCACTGGGGCAATCTCTACGAGATCGCGCCGTTCTATGTGATGATCATCATTCTGATGATCAAACCCTACGGCCTGTTCGGCACGCGCGACATCGAGCGGGTGTGAGGACTGCCCATGACGAGCCTCGTCCCCGCTGGCGATTTCCGTACCACCTACGCCGCCGACACCACGATCTTTCCCACCGTCACCAGCCGCAATTGCGCGATCGCAGGCATCGGCGTGCTGTGTCTGGCGCCGTTCGTGCTCAGCCAGTATTGGCTCAGCATCCTTATCCAGATCGGTTATTTCGCCATCGCCGCGGTCGGCCTCAACATCCTGGTCGGCTTCACCGGCCAGATTTCGATCGGGCACGCCGCCTTCTTCGGTTTCGGCGCCTTCACCTCCGCTTATCTCAGCACCAAGATCGGAATTCCCGCGTTTTTTGCGATCCCGCTTTCCGGAATCGCCACGGCGTTGGTCGGCCTCGTCTTCGGCCTTCCGGCCGCGCGCCTCAAGGGGCTTTATCTCGCGATTGCAACGCTTGCGGCGCAGTACATTCTGCTCGATTTCTTCTCGCGCGCGGAATGGTTCACCGGCGGGATCGCGCCGGCGAGCGCAGAGCCCTTCACGCTATTCGGCTATGTGCTGCGCAGCGACCGGCAGTATTTCTATGTCGTGCTCGCTTATTTGATCGTGAGCTATCTGCTGGTGACCAATCTCATCCGCACCCGCGACGGCCGCGCGCTGGTCGCCATCCGCGACCACTATCTCTCCGCCGAAATGATGGGAATCAACCTCACCAAGTATCGGACTCTGTCCTTTGGTCTGGCGGCGTTTTTCGCCGGAATCGGCGGCGCGCTCTACGCCCATTATGCTCAGGTCGTGTCGAACGAGGGTTTCGGCATTGAGCGTTCGATCGTATTTCTGGCGATGGTGATTATCGGTGGGGTCGGGGCCGTGATGGGCACCTTGATGGGAACCGCGTTCATGGTGCTGCTGCCGGAGGTGATGGAATGGATCAGCGCCTCGTTGCGCGGCGGCGCGATCGACCGGGCGCTTGCGCTCAACAACAATATCGCCTTTCTGCGCGAAATCGCGATCGGCCTGGTCATCGTGTTGTTTTTGATCTTTGAGCCGGACGGGCTCGCGCACCGCTGGCGACAGATCAAGGCTTATTGGAAGCTCTACCCGTTCTCGCATTGAGGTCAGGACGGGCGGAACGGCTCAAGACCTCGGCACAATAAGGAGGAACACGTCCATGCGAATGACCAATATACTGCGCAGCGTCTCGGTTGCAGCGCTCGTCCTCGGCTTGGCTGGAGCGGCGAACGCGGAGCAGGCCAAGGTAGGACAGCTTGCCGACTTCTCGGGCGCTACCGCGGATGTGGGCGTGCCGTTCGGCCAAGGCATCGTCGACGCCATCGCCTGGGCCAACAAGAGGGGCGGGGTGAATATCGTGCTCGACACGGTCGACTATGGCTATCAGGTGCCGCGCGCGGTCTCCCAATATAAGAAATGGTCGAGTCCGGATAACAAGGTGCCCGCAATTCTCGGCTGGGGCACCGCGGACACCGAAGCGCTCACCGGTTTCATTGCTCAGGACCAGATCCCCTATGTCTCCGCCTCCTATTCGGCGGCCCTTACCGATCCGACCGGAAAGAGCGGCAAGGCGAAGCCCGCGCCGTATAACTTTTTCTATGCCCCGAGCTATTCCGACGCGCTGCGCGCCATGCTGACCTGGGCGGCACAGGACTGGAAGGCCAAGGGCAAGCCCGGGAAGCCGAAATTCGTCCATATGGGCGCCAACCACCCCTATCCCAACGCGCCGAAGGCGGCGGGCGAAGCGATCGCCAAGGAACTCGGCTTCGAGGTGCTGCCGCCGGTGCAGTTCGCGCTGACGCCGGGCGACTACACGGCGCAATGCCTGACGCTGAAGAACGCTGGCGCCAACTATGCGTTTCTCGGGAATACGGCCGGCTCGAACATCTCCGTGCTCAAAGCCTGCAAGAACATCGGCGCCGACGTGCAGTTCCTAGGCAATGTTTGGGGCATGGACGAGAATGCGGCCAAGGCGGCGGGCGAAGCGGCGGACGGGGTGATATTTCCGCTACGCACCGGGGTGCCGTTCGGCGGCGACGCGCCCGGCATGAAGAACGTCATGGAGATTTCGAAGAACTCCGATCCCTCGGGAAGCGTCTACCGTCCAGTGCACTATGTGGCAGCCGTGTGCACCGCGCTCTATCTGAAGGAAGCGATCGACTGGGCGGCGAAGAACGGCGGCGTCAACGGCCCGAACGTCAAAAAGGGCTTCTATCAGAAAAAGGACTGGGTGCCGGCCGGCATGGAGGGCGTCTGCAACGCCTCGACCTGGACCGAGACCGACCATCGTCCGACCACGAATGTCGACCTTTATCGGATGAAGGTCAAAGGTTCGACCGAAGCGCCGCTGCCCGAGCTCATCAAGAATGGCACGATCAAGCTCGAGAAGGTGACGACCGTGAAGCTGCCGCGCAAGCCGGAATGGCTTGGCTGGTAAGAGAACGCACGGGTCATGCGTGGCGCAGACCCCTTTTCCCCTTCCCATTTTCGGAAGGGGGGAAGGGGTGGGATTGATCCCAATCCCACCCCTCAAAGGCCATCAGTGTTTTGACTGCTATGAACTACTTCACAGGGAGACGGGCGTTTAATTCGGTAGGATAGCGAACGATTTTCGCATTCGCGGCCGAGCTTCGGTCGGGGGAAGCCAGGCCAATCGCTAGCGACCGCGCTCGCGGCAAACTGATGATTCAACAAATGGAACAGTCGCTCGATCCGTCCGGAAACGGCGGCGCGAAAACCAACATTGACGCATCGCCGCTCCTTTCGGTGCGCAACATCGAAGTGGTGTACGACGAGGTGATTCTGGTATTGCGTGGGCTCAGCCTCGACGTCCCGCGGGGCGCGGTGGTGGCGCTGCTCGGCGCCAACGGCGCCGGCAAGTCGACTACGCTGAAGGCCATTTCCGGACTGCTCAAGACCGAGAACGGCGAGGTGACGCGCGGCGAAATCGTATTCGACGGCGAACGGATCGACGGCGGCGATCCGGTGCGGACGGTCCGCCGCGGCATTTCGCAGGTGATGGAGGGCCGGCGCATCATCGCCGACCTTACCGCGCTCGAAAACCTCAGGCTCGGCGCCTTCACCCGCCGGGACAAAGAGGTTGCCCGCGACATCGACATGGTGCTCAGCTACTTCCCGCGCCTGAAGGAGCGCACGGGTCTTGCCGGCTATCTCTCCGGCGGCGAGCAGCAAATGCTCGCGATCGGGCGCGCGCTGATGGCCCGGCCGCGGCTGATCCTGATGGACGAGCCGTCGATGGGCCTGTCGCCTTTGCTGGTGAAGGAGGTGTTCGGCATCATTCGCGACATCAACCGCGACCTCGGCGTCACCACCCTGCTGGTGGAGCAGAACGCGCGCGCGGCGCTGTCGGTGGCGAGCTACGGCTACATCATGGATCAGGGCAAGGTGGTGCTCGACGGCACGGCGGACGCATTGCGCGACAATGAAGACGTCAAGGAATTCTATCTCGGCGGCGCCGGCGATCAGCGCCGCAGCTTCAAAAACCTCAAAAGCTTCAGGAGACGCAAGAGGTGGCTGTAAAGGCGGCGGCCAACGCAGGATTCGACAGACTGGAGCGGCGTAGCGCCGATGAGCGCGAGGCCGCATTGATCGCAGCGCTGGCGAAGCTCGTCGCGCATGCCAAACAGGCGAGCGCCTATTACAGCGAACTGCTCGCCGACATCGCTCCACGGGACATCAAGGACTTGAGCGTGCTCGCGCGCCTGCCGGTCACCCGCAAGGCGGCTCTGAAAAAGCTGCAGGAAGGCAAGCCGCCGTTCGGCGGGCTCGAAGCAACGCCGATCTCGCGGCTTGCCCGGATATTTGCCTCGCCGGGACCGGTCTTCGAGCCGGAGGCGGTCCGCCCCGACTATTGGCGCTACGCGCGCGCCCTGTGGGCGACGGGACTGCGGCCAGGCGATCTCCTACACAACTGCTTCGCCTATCACTTCACGCCGGCGGGCGCGATGATGGAGACGGGCGCGCTTGCGCTCGGCGCCACCGTTTTCCCCGCCGGCACCGGCCAGACCGGCCTTCAAGTTCAGACCGCGGCGAAGCTGCGGCCGGTCGCCTATTCCGGGACTCCCGATTTCCTGCGCACCATTCTCGAGCATGCAGACGGTCAGGGCGCGGATCTCTCCAGTATAGAGATCGCGCATGTCACCGGCGGGGCGCTGCTTCCCGACGCCCGCGCTTTCTATGCGCAACGAGCGATCGAGGTGATGCAGAGCTACGGGACGGCGGAGATCGGACTGATCGCGTACGAGAGCGCGGCGCATGAGGGGCTGATCGCCGATGAAGGAGTGATCGTCGAGATTGTCGAACCGGGAACCGGCACGCCGGTTACGGACGGCGAAACGGGCGAGGTGCTGGTCACCGTTCTCAATCCCGATTACCCGCTCATCCGCTTCGCGACCGGCGATCTGTCGGCGATCCTGCCGGGCGCAAGCCCATGCGGGCGCACCAATCGCCGCATCAAGGGCTGGATGGGACGGGCGGATCAGACCACCAAGGTGAAGGGAATGTTTGTGCATCCGCATCAGATCGCGGAGATCGTCCGTCGCCATCCGGAGATCAGCCATGCGCGGCTTCTGGTCGGCCGCGAGCGCGGAGCCGACGTCATGACGCTGAAGGTCGAGGCGGCGCAGGCGAGCGGCGAGTTCGTGCGCGCGATCGAGGCAAGCGTCCAGGCGGTCACGCGCCTCAAAGGGCACGTGGAGATCGCTCCCGCCGGAACCCTGCCGCGGGACGGCAAGGCGATCGAAGACGCCCGCGACTATGGGGGTCAGTCATAGCCGGGCGGCGAACTCCCCGGCGTTATTGCCGCCCAGCGGACCTGCAGCCCGCGCCGAGGCGCTCGCCGCATCGTCCCAGATCGCGTTCGAGAGGGTTTCGGCCGCGCTCTTGAGCGAAGATACGATCGCGTCTGAAGACGAATACCCGAGCCTATCAGCGAAACCCACAACGCCCAGGCTGTAAACGACGCCGGCGCCGCCGGTCCGGACCGGACAGGCATAGCTCAGTATGCCGGGATCGAGTTCCTGGTCGGAAACCGCGAACCCCTGTTGACGGATCTTTTCAATCTCGGCGGCGATTTCATGTTCTGTCGTCTTCGTGCGCGCCGTGTATTGGATACAGGGCTTGGCCATGACGTCGTCGAGCAGCCGCTCATCGGCAAAGGCGAGAATCGCCTTGGCCGACGCGGCGGCGTGGAATGGCATGCTGCGGCCGGGACGAATGAAGGCCAGGTTTTCGTCGCCGGGCAACGCGACCGCCAGCGTTTCCACTTCGGTGCCTTCCAGTTTGGCGACGTAGACGGCTTCGCCGAAATCGGACGCTAATCTGTCGAGAATTGGCTGGGCTAGCTGACGGACCGCGCCGCGCGGCATGGCTGGGCAATGCATGCGGAGCAAGCGGGGACCCAACACATAATGCTTGCGGCGCTTTCCTTGCGCGAGGAAGCCGACGTGAAGCAACGCATGGACAAGCCGGTACACGGTCGCCTGCGGCAACCGGGTTCGCTCCCCGATCTCCGCCAGTGACAAGGCGCGCGAGGCCTGAGCCACTGTATCGAGAATCAACGCATAGCGGCTAAGGATCGCGCGGCCCCCATGGGGGCTGCGATTCTTCGATACTACCTTCACTGGAACAGCCTCTGACATTGGGGGGCACCGTGTCTATTGAAATCCATGTGAAATTTCAACCAGTCCGGGAACTTTGTCAAGGAGCAATAGCCGATTTCAAAGACATGCGGCCGCGCTGCAACGCACATAAGGCGTTCGGATGTGCCTGGATTCGAGTGCAGCCGCCCTCATTTGACGGTATTCGATGCCGATGGGGTTTCCTGCGCCGGGGTCGGCCAGGCGCGGTTCTTGTCCGGATCCACTAAGTGACCGCATTTTTCAGCGGCGAACCGGTCCCCGCTCCGCGGGAAATGCCCTGGCGGGCGGCGCTGGCCGGCTTGGGCAAGCACCCGAAAGCATCGGTTGCGGCGCTGATGGAAGGCCGCTGCGCACGGCACCGCACTGCGTTGCAATAGAAGGCAGCCGCCCGCGAGGGATAAATCTCTCTCTAATCCCCTCGCGCGCGCCGCCGACTGCGCATATATATCGGAAGTCAACCGCGAGCGGGGACATCAAGAACAATCGCTGGCTCGCCGCGTTGGCAACATGAGAAGAAGACCTCGTCGGGGGGAAACGGGAGCGAAAGATGACCAACTCGACAAAAATTCTTTACGAGCATCTCAAGGACTATCCGACGTCCACCGAAGGCTATCACGACGTCAGCATTCCCGCCGTGGCTGCCGCGTTGCGCTACGAGCACCTGCCAAAGAACGAAGACCGCGAAGCTCGCTCACGCGCCGACGAGAAGGAAAAGGCCGAACATCGGTGACCATCGTGGTCGACTCTTGTTCGCCTTCAGCTAGGGCTCGGATCATTATCCTCTGCAATCACTATCCTCTGTAATCACTGCAAAGCGGTCGTGCGCCGTTGAAGCAAGCCTTGCTCGCGCTTGCGTGCAGGCTCCCCACGGCCGGCGCGCGTCAATCAGGCGATTGGTAATATGAATAGAACAAATAAGTTCGGGTTTCGGCGACAGGGCAGCAACTGCTGCCGCATTGGGCTGTGCTCTCCGCATAAACCAAACGTTGGACTCGCAATTCGGCAATAAACCGGATATCCAACAGCGCGCTGTGATCTTGCCATTACCGGCTCGATCAAGCTTTCTCCTGTCACCTTATATCTGGAGCCACAATGGCGCGACCGAAAAGCAAAGCACCACGCGCATGGACGAAAGACGATATCCGCGCGTTGAAGACGCTCGCCAAACAGAAGACTCCGATTGCGAAGGTCGCCCGCGCGCTCAAGCGTACCGAAAGCGCGACGCGGCAGAAGGCCTACGCTATCGGCGTTTCATTGCGGTCTCGCGGGTGAGACGACTTTCGTTCCAATCGAAATGACGCTCGCTTTACGTCACCGCGGCACGGGAGGAAAGCTCCGTCGCCTGCACCCACCAGCGTGGTTGCGCGGCCTTGAGACTCCGTGCTGCCGCCTCCGCCGTTTCTTTTGAAACGAATAGTCCGAAGCATGTCGCGCCCGAGCCGGACATGCGCGCGAGCCGGCATCCCGGCTGCGCGCGCAGCGTAGCGAGAAGGCTGGCGATTGCGGGCGCAAGCTTGATCGCGGGGGCTTCCAAATCGTTGGGGTGAACGGCGAGGAACGTGAAAAGAGCGTCAGGCTCGCGCGGGATCGCTGCATCCGCGCAAGGCTCGCCGCGCCATTCGCCGGCCGCGAAGCCGAGCGCCGCAAACACCTCCTTGGTCGCAAGCGGAAAGCCCGGTCCAACCAGCACGGCCGATAGGGTTGGCAGCACGACCGGCGCGGACAGAACTTCGCCGACGCCGCGCATCATCCGCGGCTGTGGATCGAGGCAAACTGGCACGTCGGCGCCGGACGCCAGCGCCGCCGCGGCCAGCCGCGGATCGGCGAGCGCAACGTCGTTCGCTCGCGCGACGAGGCGCAACGCCGCTGCAGCGTCGGACGAGCCGCCGCCCAATCCCGCGCCCGCCGGCAATCGCTTGACGAGTTCGAATGCGCCGAGGCGCAGGTCCGCGATGCGCCCGGCGAGCGCGCGCACCGCCTTGAGCACCAGATTGTCGGCGACGGGTCCCGCCTGTCCGGCGGTCGGTCCGCTCACCGACAGCGCAAGCGGCGCATCGAGGCGCAGCGTCAATTGGTCTGCCACGGCGGCAAATGCGACCAGGCTTTCCAGATCGTGATAGCCGTCGGGACGTTTGCGAAGGACGTGCAGCGTCAGATTCACTTTGGCCGGCGCGGTCTCGCTCAGAACGTCGACCGCGTCCGCCGCAGGCATGTCCGTCATCAGATTCTCACGAGGCGCGCCGCGCGCGACTCAACCGCCGTTGCCCGATGGCTTCTGCTTCTCGGCAGTGGCGGCCGACGTTCCGGCGTCCTCCAGCCCGTTCTTGAGCTTTGCTTCGATCTTGGCAAGCTCGTCCGGATCGGGCTTGAGGTCGCGGGCATGGGTCCACTGGAACGTGGCTTCCAGCTTTCGTCCCACCCGCCAATACACGTCGCCGAGGTGATCGTTGATGGTGGGGTCCATCGGTTTCAGCTCGACCGCGCGCTCGAGACGCTTGATCGCCTCGTCGTTCTTGCCGATGCGGTAATAGGCCCACCCGAGCGAGTCGACAATATAGCCGTCGTCGGGACGCTGGTCGACCGCGCGTCTGATCAGGCGCATACCCTCGTCGAGATTCACGCCCTGGTCGATCCACGAATAGCCGAGATAATTGAGCACATGCGGCTGCTCGGGATAGAGCTCCAGCGCCTTCTTGAGGTCGGCTTCCGCCTTCGCCCATTGCTTCGAGCGCTCGTAGCAGATGCCGCGGAAATAGAACACGGTCCAGGTGGGCTTGGTCGGGTGCGGGATGAGATCGATCGCCTTGCTGTAGGCGTCGGCGCATTCCGCATAGTGTTTGCGATCGCGCAGAATATTGCCGAGCGCGAGCATGGCTTCGAGATCATCCGGGTGGCTCGCGATCAGCTTTTCGAGTTGTTGGCGCGCTTCGTCGGTTCGCTCCAGCGAATCGAGATTGAGCGCCATCTGGATGTCGGCGTTTCGCCGCAGCACCGAATTCGACGGCACGCGCGAATAGATATTGATGGCGAGCTCCGGCTTCTTCATCGCCTCGTAGAGATCGGCGAGCGACAAAAGCGCGAGCGGGTGATCCGGATCGAGATACAGCGCGAGCTGGAGATAGGCGAGGCCGCGATTGGCGAGGCTCAACTCCTCCTCGCGGCGAGCCAGCGCCGCGCCAAGGCCGTACAGCGCTTCGGCTGCGCCGGCGCTTGCGCCGTCGACGAGCCGCGGCAAAGATTCGCCTTTGTGCAGCTTCCTCATCGCCTCGGTCACCAGCGGATGGCGCGGCAGCGACGCATCAAATGTCTGATACACTTTGAGCGCTTCGTCACGACGGCCGTTGCGCGACAGCCAAGACGCGTAAGCCTGTACGACGCGCAGCGCCGCCGGATCGAGCTTGTAGGCGCGCTCGAACCGCTTTCCCGCCTCCTTCCGGTTTCCGGAAAGGTCGAGAATGAGGCCGGTATGCAGGTCCTTGAAGATCGCATACCATTCGGGTCCGTTGAGGCGATCGATCAACTCGACCGCGCCCTTTGAATCGTTGGCGCCCTGCAGCGCCCATCCTGCGAGCAGCGTCGCGATCAGATCGCTCACCGGCGGACGCGCTGCGTGGGTCAGCTGGTTACGTGCTTGCTGGTACTGCTTCTGTTTGAGCGCGCGCACGCCGAGAACGAGTCGCGCATTGGCGCTGCGCGAGCTGCGGTCGATATGCACCATGCGCTCGGCCAGCTTAACCGCTTCGTCGATGTCGCCGTCGGCGAGCACGGCATAGAACGCGAGCTCCAGGAGCTCGCGGTTGCGCGGATCGGCTTTGCGCGCCGCACGGTAGAAGGCCGCAGCCGAGGCGGCATCGCGTCCGGCGCTCGCGTGCCGCGCCGCAAGATAATCTCCCGCAATGCCGGTGACGTGTGGATCGCGCGTCGACGACGAAACCGATTGGGTAGCCTGGGCCGCAAGAAAGCCGGGCAGACTCGCGACGATAGCGGCCCCGGCCGCCACGGCCAGGGCTCGAACAAGCGACGAACGTCTCACGGGCGGTTCTCCCCTATGGGATGGTCCGGCGGCCGGACGCGCATGCGAGCCGCGGAACAAACCGACAATGACCGTTTTATCCGCGCCCCGCAAGCAAGGAAGCTCGCGCCCTCGAAAAGCCGCGCTTCGCCGCCGGATCGCGGCAGTTTGGCGGCCGCGCTATGGCGTGGCTAGGACAAACTGACGGCTTCTGAACACCGCTACATGTTGGGGTAATTCGGTCCGCCCCCGCCTTCCGGCGCGACCCAGGTGATATTGCCGTTCGGGTCTTTGATATCGCACGTCTTGCAGTGCACGCAGTTCGACGCGTTGATCACATAACGCAGACGCGATTGCGGCCCCTCGCCCTCCAGCACCCATTCGTAAACGCCGGCTGGGCAATAGCGATTCGATGGGCCATCGAACACGTCATGCTCGGACGCCTTCTGCAGGCCGGGATCGGCGACCAGCAAATGCACCGGCTGGTCTTCCTCGTGATTGGTGTTGGAGAGATAGACCGAGGACAGCCGGTCGAAAGTGAGCTTGCCGTCCGGCTTGGGATAGACGATAGGCCTGCACTCGGCGGCGGGCTTCAAGCATTTGCTGTCGGGCTTGCCGTGGCCCAGCGTTCCCATCAGCGAGAAGCCGAGCGTATTGGTCCACATGTCGATCCCGCCGAGCCCGATGCCGATGGCGGTGCCGAAGCGCGACCACAACGGCTTGGCGTTGCGGACCTTCCACAGGTCGCGGCCGATCTCGCCGCCACGCCAGCCGGTCTCATAGCCTTCCAGCTCGTCATGCGCGCGGCCGGCGGCGATCGCTTGAGCCACCTGCTCGGCCGCGAACAGGCCGGAGAACATCGCATTGTGTGTGCCCTTGATGCGCGGCACGTTGAGGAATCCCGCCGCGCAGCCGATCAGCGCGCCGCCAGGAAACACCACCTTGGGCACCGATTGCCAGCCGCCCTCAGAGATCGCGCGTGCGCCATAGCCGATTCGCGTGCCGCCTTCGAAGGTGTCGCGCACGAGAGGATGCGTCTTGAACTGCTGAAGCTCCTCGAAGGGCGACAGATAAGGGTTTTCGTAATTGAGGTGCACGACAAAGCCGACCGCGACGAGATTGTCGCCGTAGTGATAAAGGAACGAGCCGCCGCCGGTGTGGTTGTCGAGCGGCCAGCCGAAAGTGTGCTGCACCAGGCCGGGCGTATGCTTCTCTGGCGCGACTTGCCACAGCTCCTTGAGGCCGATGCCGAATTTCGGCGGCTCGCGATCGCGGTCGAGCTGGTAATGCGCAATCAGCCACTTGGTGAGATGGCCGCGCGCGCCTTCGGCGAACAACGTGTATTTGCCGCGCAGCTCCATGCCGCGGGTGAAATTATCCTTCGGCTTTCCGTCCTTGCCGATGCCCATGTCGCCGGTGGCGATCCCCACCACTTCATTGGCGGGGCCGTGCAAGATCTCCGCGGCGGCGAAGCCCGGATAGATCTCGACGCCGAGCGCTTCCGCCTTGGTTGCGAGCCATTTGCACACCTCGCCGAGCGAGACGACATAGGCCCCGTGATTATTCATCAGCGGCGGCAGGAAAGCCTTCGGCAGCGGCACCGCACGAGTGCGGAACAGCATGTAGAAGCGATCCTCCTTGACCGGCGTCTTGATCGGCGTGTCCTCTTCGCGCCAGCCGGGAAGCAGCTTGTCGAGCGCGGATACGTCGATCACCGCGCCGGAGAGAATGTGCGCGCCGACCTCCGATCCTTTCTCCACGACGACGACCGACATGTCGGGTGAGAGCTGCTTAAGGCGGATCGCTGCGCTCAGTCCGGCAGGTCCCGCGCCGACAATCACGACATCAAAGTCCATGGCTTCGCGGGCGGGCAATTCTTGAGCGTTCATTACAGCACCCCGATTGGATCAAGCGTTCGCAAGCGCTCAGAGGCGAGAGGGCCAAACATGCAGGTTTTTACTCGTCGCACGCTGTGACAATTGGAAGCTCTCGAAAGTGCATTCGCAGCGAATTCGCTCATTATGACGAAGTCGATCATTATGCCGAGGATGTTCCCCATCAGCACGCCGCAGCATGCGTGCGTGACGGGAAAATTCGATCTAAAAACGCAAGATGAATTCCGCGCGCGCAAAGGCCGCAGGCGAACTCCTCGCCTTTTACCTCGAAGCCGGGGTGGACGCCCTCGTCGGCGAAGCGCCGGTCGATCGGCTCGCTGCGGGAGTGGCGGACGAGCAAGCATCCGTATCGGTTCCCCGCGCTGCGCTCTCTCCTCGGAACGCGGAAGGCGCCGCCGCGCCGCGGCCCGCGGCGTCTGCAACCGCAACACGTGAGCAGCAATCAGCGCCGCGACTTGCGAGCGCAGCGTCCCGCGACATAGGCGGCGCGCCGCCGACCCCTGCACGTCCGGCGGCAGACCTCGCACCCCCCGAGGCGGCGGTGATGGCCGCGCGCGAGGCTGCGCGGCAAGCGCGGAGCCTCGACGAGCTCGCCGCTATTCTCGCGCGCTTCGAAGGCTGTGCGCTCAAGGCGGCGGCGACGAGGCTCGTCTTCGCCGATGGCAATCCGGCTGGCCGGGTGATGTTTGTCGGGGAGGCGCCGGGCGCCGAGGAGGATCGCGAAGGCCTGCCCTTCGTCGGCCGGTCGGGAAAACTTCTTGACCGCATGATGGAGGCGATCGGGCTGACCCGCCAAAACGCCTATATCGCCAACATCATCCCGTGGCGTCCGCCCGGTAACCGCACCCCGACGCCGCTGGAAAGTCAGATCTGCCTGCCCTTCATCCTGCGCCAGATCGAACTCGCCGACCCAGACGTCCTCGTCTGTCTCGGCGCGCCCGCCACGCAAGCGCTGATCGGCGTGAAGGACGGCATCATGCGGACGCGCGGGCGTTGGTTCAGTTACGCGACCGGCACGCGCGAAATCCGTGCGATCGCCACCCTGCATCCCGCCTATCTGTTGCGCCAGCCACTCGCCAAGCGTTTGGCCTGGCGCGATTTTCTTACCATTCGGGCGGCGCTCGCCGAGCGCGGGCTGTAGGCGTTCGCTCACGTTAGGTGATGGCAAGAAGGGGGCTGCTGCCGATCCGCGGCAACGCACCACGCGTTGCTGGGCGAACTTAATTACGCGTGGTGCGCTGCCTACGGAAAATGGAACCGGCGCCTGGTCCGGTCATACAACCTTAAGGGCGCGCCATCCGGCAAGCTGGGTTGTAGGCCCAGTTGCGATCGAGCCCCACCACGCACCATTCGACGCCCCAGGTGGCGCCAATGATGCCCGTATCCTCCAGGATCACGTAATCGATCCGGTGGAAGGAGCCGTCCGAGACCAGTACTTGGCCGCTACAAAAGCGACGGGGAATGGTGCCCGAGGCCCAAGGCATGAAGGCCACTTCGCGCAGGCTCTCGAAGCCGACGATTTTCAGCTCCGTGTTCCAGAAGCGATGTTCCTTGGTCGAAAAGCGCGATTGAATTCTCGCGAGCGGCGCCGGCTCGTCGCACAGCGGCACAACCGCCTTGTAGTTCGGCCCGGAAAGCCAGAAATCGAGGTCAAGCAGATTCGCCGCCCAGCTCTCGGCAACGAAGCCGAGCAAGACAGCGGCTGCGGCGATGGCTGTGACCAGGGCTTTGGCGACCCGGTCACTGACCCGCCCGCGAACGAGCGCGCGCAGGTGGCGCATGGTAGACCCCCCTCTCCCACTGTTGCGAACGTGACGCTCGCATATGGCGAGGTCAAGGACGGGACGGCGGTCGCCGCACGAAATCGGCCGACTGTGGCGTAGATGGCACGGGTGCTAACCCCAATCGCCAAGGACGGCTTGGACGAGGGCGAGTGCGGCCACGGCGGCGGTGTCGGCGCGCAGGATGCGGGGACCGAGGGCGAGGCGGACGACCTTTTGGTGGGCGAGCGCCAGGGCGCGTTCCTCGGCGTGAAACCCGCCCTCCGGTCCGACGAGCACTGCGAGCGGCGGTCTTTCGCCCGTCTCCGCCCGGGCTGCGACGAGCGCCGTGACCGGGTCGGCGATCGGCGCGTCCTCATCGCAAAAGACGAGCAGACGTTCTTTTGCAAGCGCAGCGAGCGCATTGGAAAGCGGGGCTGGCTCCTCCACCGCCGACACGTTCAGAATGCCGCACTGCTCCGCCGCCTCGATGGCGTTCGCGCGCATCCGGGCGGTGTTGACTCGCTCGGCCTGGGTATGACGGGTGAGCACCGGCTGCAGGCGGGACGCGCCCATTTCAACCGCCTTCTGCACCATGTAGTCGAGCCGGCTGCGTTTGAGCGGGGCAAACAGATATTGCAGATCGCACGGGACGGTCTGGGCCCGCGTCTGCTCGGTGACGAGCAGCGCCACCCCCCGCTTAGCTCCCTCGACAAGCGCAGCCCTCCACTCGCCATCGATCCCGTTGAACACCAGGACGCCGTCGCCGGACTTGAGCCGTAACACATCCTTAAGGTAATGCTGCTGCATAACCGGTGGAACGAGGCGCACGCCGGGCGCAAGCCTCTCCGCGACATGAAGGCGGGGCGTACGGAAGTCGTATCGCGTCATGCGGCTTTGCTCCGAATCGCCACCGCGGCGGCTCCGCGGTCCGACGAGATACAGCATAGAACACGCCCGGAAGGGTCGAATTCGCCCCCTTATCGCCGAATTTGCAGGCTTTCTTCGGGAGGGTAGACAGGGGAACCGGGGTATGCGGACAATCGTGTCGGGGTCGCTTGCGGCGCTCGTATTTTCCGCCGCGGCTTTGCTGGCGGTGCGCGGCGATGCGCAGACATTGCCATGGCCCACCAACTCGCCGGCAAATAGCGCGGCGCCCGCGCCTTGGCCGACCAACCCTCCGCGTGCCGGCGAGCCTGCTCCAGCCGCCACCCCCGCCCCGATAATGACGCCGCCGATGGGCGCCGCGCCGATGACGCCGATTCCGCCTCAGGCAGGGGTAGGACCGGGCGGCGGAGGCGGTACGCCGCCGTGCATGGACGAGTTCACCAAGCTTCAGACCGAAACCGACAAACGCGCCAAGGCGGCCAAAGCCGGCGGCCAGCGGAAGGCCAAGCGCGAAGAAATGTGCAAGCTCTTGCGGGCATTTGAGGGCGCGCTGAACAAATGGGTCAAATACGTCAAGAACAATTCATCGAAGTGCGGCATTCCCTCTCAAGTCTATGATCAGCTCAGCAAAGGTCACGACAACATCGCCAAGACCGCAAAGCAGGTGTGTGAGGGCGGCGTGCTGGGCGGCGGAACGGGCAAACCCAAGACGCCGACGCTGAGCGACGCCCTTGGCACGACGAGAATACCAACGGCCGAGACGAGCCGTAACGCAGTGACCGGCACGTTCAACACGTTGACCGGCACGCCGTTCGGACGATGAGCGAAGCGTCGGGCCGCGTCGCCGATTCGACCGGGAACTTTGTTGACCGCCTGGCGCCTGTTCCACTGCGCCCATATCTGCGCCTTTCGCGCGCCGATCGTCCGATCGGCGCCTGGCTTCTTCTGATTCCTTGCTGGTGGTCGACGGCGCTTGCCGCCGTGCATGCCGGCGCGCCGATTCCCAATCTTTGGCATCTCGCGCTGTTCTTCGTCGGCGCCTTCGTGATGCGCGGCGCGGGATGCACGTGGAACGATATTGTTGACCGCGACCTCGATCCGCTCGTCGAACGCACGCGCTCACGGCCGATCGCCTCGGGACAGGTCAGCCTCAAGCAAGCGCTTGCCTATGCGGTCGCGCAGTCGCTGGTCGGATTTCTCGTCCTCATCCAATTCAACGCGTTTGCGATTGCCGTCGGCATCGCTTCGCTTGCGATCGTCGCGCTCTATCCCTTCATGAAGCGGATCACGTATTGGCCGCAGATTTTCCTCGGGCTTGCTTTCTCCTGGGGCGCGTTGATGGGATGGGCCGCCGCGTTCGGCCGGCTCGATCCACCAGCCTTCGTGTTGTATGCGGGCTCGATCTGTTGGGTGATCGGCTACGACACGATCTACGCCCATCAGGATCGTGACGACGATGCGCTGGTGGGCGTCAAGTCGACGGCGCTCTTGTTTGAGGAACGCACCAAGCCGATGCTCGTCGTCTTCTATGGTCTTGCCGTCGCCCTGATCGCGTGGGCGGGATGGCTCGCGGGCGGCGGCGTGGTTTTCGGATTGGGGCTGCTCGCGTTCGCCGCCCACTTGGCCCGGCAAATTCGCCGGCTCGACATCGCCGACTCCGCAGTCTGCCTCGCGGTGTTCAAGTCGAACCGCGACGCCGGGCTCATCCTCTTCGCTGGGCTTTGCGCCGACGCTGCGGGGCGCGCGTTGATGTGAGACGTCAACTGCGCGCGATGATTTCCCGCTCCTCGCGATGGATGCGCGGCGCTTTCGGCAGGCGCGCCGCTCGTCGGCGCGTGAGAATGCGCGGCCGGCGGCGCTTGAGCGGACTGCCGCGGCGACGGCGGGCTTGCGGGCTTGTGATGCGGACACCGTTCAGGCGCCGGAAGGGTTCGCGCAAAGAACCATCGGCGTCGGCGACGAGCAGCGGCAGGTCGAACACGTGACCCCATGCCCGCCATTGGACGATCGCATCGACGCCGTTAGGAGCGGTGAACAGCGGCACGGCAAGCGCCGCATCGCGGTGCGCGAGCACGATCGCGACTGCGCCGTCGCTCGCATCATCGGGTGCAACGATTTGCAGCGCGACGCCCAGATAATTCGACACCGGCAGCGATACGGCCATGCGCATGCCGGCGAGCGACCGGCGCATCACCACGCGCTTGCGATGAAGCTCCACGAACCGAACCCGCTCGTCCGCCGCGGCATCGCTGGCGCGGAACTGGACGGGCAGAGCGAACGGGTCGAGCCGGAGCAACCGGCTCGACCCGGAGGGCATAACCCCGCCGGCACTCATTTTGACGCCTCGCTTTTCAGCTTCCCTGGTCGGACTCTGCGGCCCGATCTTGTTGGGGAGCTTAGCCGCGATCGCTTTGATTCCTCTTAAAATCCCTGGTTAATCAGTCGTGTGCTCGGTTCTTCGTCGCGCATGCTTGACGAGGTCTTGCCAAGCGCGTGCGAATTGCATGCAATAATCCTCGCCTGCGCTTTGTCGCGCGCGCAGCGTCCGCGCTGCGTCTTGCGCGCCGTTCGACTTGAATGACGGCGCGTTTTCCCCCATGTGAGCATAGGTTAGCCCCTCCTCTCGTCCGATAGAGTCCCGATTTCCCGATGTCCTCGCCGTTCGATCAATCCGCTCTTGTTGCTGTGGCCGAACAGCTCGTCGCCGCTGCGCGTCGTGCCGGCGCTGACGCTGCCGAAGCGGTCGCCGTGCGCGGCGTCTCCCAATCGGTGGAAGTGCGACAAGGGAGTGTCGAGGAATCGGCGCTGTCGGAAGATGACGATGTCGGCCTGCGCGTCTTGATCGGGCGGCGTCAGGCCGTGGTGTCAACCAACGATCTCGTCCATGAGGGCGCGGATGCGCTTGCCGAACGCGCGGTCGCCATGGCGCGCGTTGCTCCCGAAGATCCGTTTGCAGGTTTGGCCGATCCCGATTTGCTCGCGCGTGAGCGGCCCGATCTCGATCTGCTCGATCCGATGATGCCGAGCATGCGCGTGCTGGAGGAGCGAGCGCAAGCCGCGGAGGCCGCGGCACTCGCGGTGCCGGGCGTCACCAAATCGGGCGGCGCGTCGGCCTCGGTCGGAATCGGCGGAATGGTGCTGGTGACGAGCGCGGGCTTTACCGGGCGCTATCTCGGTTCGCGCCATAGCGTGTCCATGCAGGCGATCGCCGGCGAAGGCACCGCGATGGAGCGCGATTATGATTTTTCCTCCGCCGTCCACGCCGCCGATCTCGATCGCCCCGAAGTTGTCGGCCGCAAAGCCGGTGAGCGCGCAGTGAAGCGCCTCAATCCGCGCAAAGTGCCGACCCAGCGCGCGCCCGTCGTCTATCATGCGCGTGCGGCCGGCTCGCTGTTGTCGCATCTGACCGCCGCCATTAACGGCAGCGCAATCGTCCGCAAGACCAGCTTCCTGCAAGACAAATTGCATGAGATGCTGTTTCCCGCGACCATTCGCATCATCGACGACCCGCATCGTCGACGAGGGCTGCGCTCGCATCCGTTCGACGCCGAGGGCGTGGCCGGACAGCGCCGCGCCTTGATCGATGCGGGCGTGCTGACGACATTTCTCCTCGACTGCGCGACCGCGCGCGAACTCGGCATGACGACGACGGGACACGCGCAACGCGGCGTGTCCTCGACGCCGTCGCCCGGCCCATCGAACGTGCATCTCGAGCCGGGCGCGGCGAGCCCGGAAGCCCTTATCAAGGATATCGACCAGGGTCTCTACGTCACCGATCTGATCGGCATGGGGGTCAATCTGGTGACGGGCGATTACAGCCGCGGCGCTGCGGGATTCTGGATCGAGCGCGGAGAGCTTACCTATCCGGTTAGCGAAGTGACGATTGCCGGCAATCTGGCTGATATGTTCCGCACTCTGCAGCCGGCCAATGATCTCGAGTTCCGGTATGGGATCAACGCGCCGACGGTAAGGGTGGAGGGTTTGACCGTTGCTGGCCTCTGACGGGATCGACCGCACGGCGATCGCCGCTCGGCTGACCGAGATCGTCAGCGACGCCGGCCGTTTGGCGCTGCAATTCTTCAAGAGCCCGGTAAAGACGTGGCTCAAGGGCGCAGGCGACGGATCGCCGGTGTCGGAAGCCGATATCGCCGTCGATCTGCTTATGAAGGAGCGGCTCTCAGCCGCCGCGATCGGATGCGGCTGGTTGTCCGAGGAGACGGAAGACGATTCGGCGCGGCTTTCGAGCGAACGGGTTTGGGTCGTCGATCCGATCGACGGGACGCGCGCCTTCCTCGCCGGGCGGCCCGACTGGTTGATCTCGGCGGCGCTGGTGGAGCGGGGGCGACCGACCATCGCGGCGCTCTATGCGCCGGTCACCGACGAGCTGTTCGCCGCCGTTCGCGGACAGGGCGCAACGCTCAACGGCGTGGCCATCGCCGTCGATAAGGGCGCAGCGCTTGCCGGCGCGCGCGTCGCCGGACCGCGAAGCATGCTCGAACGGTTGTCGGCGCAAGCCCCCGGAATCATCGTCGAGCCGCGAGTCTATTCCCTTGCACTGCGGTTCGCCCGCGTGGCCGAGGGCCGGATCGACATCGCCCTCGGCGGCGGAAACAGCCACGACTGGGACCTTGCGGGGGCCGATCTTTTGGTGCACGAAGCCGGCGGGGTGCTCACGACGATGACCGGCGAAACGATCACTTATAATCTTCCACAACCGCGGCACGAAGCATTGCTGGCGGCGAGTCCCCCGCGTCATCGGATCGTGAGCGACATCATCGCCGGTCGCCCGATCGCACCGCGATGAACGAGCGTTCCTGATAAGCCAGGCGTTATCGGCGCGTGACAAGGAGGCAGCGGCTTTGGCCGAACGGTTGCCGTTCACCTTCCTCGCCTATCGGCTTCTGACCGCAGCCTTAACGCCGCTCAGCGGTCTTGTCCTCGCGCACCGGCTCAAGCGCGGCAAGGAGCATCCCGATCGTCTGGGGGAGCGGCGCGGCAAGCCTAGCCTGCCGCGCCCGGCGGAATCGCTCGTTTGGCTGCATGCGGCGAGCGTCGGCGAACTCGTGGCGGCGCTGCCGATCATCAAGCGCCTGCGCGCATCCGAGTTTGCGGTGCTCGTCACCTCGGGCACCGTCACCTCCGCCGAAGTCGCCCGTCAGCAATTGCCGCCAGGCGCGCTTCATCAGTTCGTTCCACTTGATTCGCCATTCTTCGTGGCGCGCTTTCTTGACTATTGGCGGCCCGATCTTGCGCTCTTCATCGAATCCGATCTGTGGCCGAATCTCATTCTCGGCGCCGCCGAGCGCCGCATCCCGTTGATCCTTCTCAACGGACGCCTCTCCAAGCGATCGTTCGAGCGCTGGCGTCGGGTGCCGGCGACGATCGAAGCGCTGCTTGCGCGATTCGACTTGTGCCTCGTACGCTCGGCGGAAGACGCCGCCCGCTTTGGCGCGCTCGGCGCGCCGCGCGTCAGCACGACCGGCAATCTCAAGCTTGATGTTCCTCCCTTGTCGGCCGACCCGGTGGCGTTCGCCCCGCTGAAGATCGCGGTAATTGGTCGGCCCGTCGTCGCCGCCGCGTCGACTCATCCCGACGAAGAGATCGCAGTCGTCGCGGCGCATCGCAAGCTGCGGGTCAAATTTCCCCGCTTGCTCACGATCATTGCGCCACGCCATCCCGATCGCGGCGCTGAGGTGGCGGCGATCGCCGCCGCCTCCGGTCTGACCGCCGTGCAGCGCTCTCAAGGAGCGCTTCCGAATGCGACGACCGAAATCTACGTGTGCGATACGCTCGGCGAACTCGGGCTGGTCTATCGGTTGGCGTCGGTGGTGTTCATGGGCGGTTCGCTGGTGCCGCATGGCGGGCAGAATCCGATCGAGCCGATCAAGCTCGACGCGGCCGTCGTGCATGGTCCGCATGTCGCGAACTTCGCCGATCTCTACCGGGCGCTGGATGAGGCTTCAGGAACCGGTGCGGTGACTGATCCCGATTCGCTTGCAGCCCGCCTCGCCGGCTTGCTCGGCAACGCGTCGGCGCGCACGCGGCTCGCAATGGCCGGGCGACGCACGATCGAGGCGTTGACCGGCGCGGTGGACCGATCAATGGCGGCGATCGAACCCTATCTCCTGCAGATTCGCCTCACCACCTGGACGCAAGATGCGTGAACCGCCGTTCTGGTGGCGCGAAGCAGGTGCCTCCACGCGGCTGCTCGCGCCCTTGGCGGGAGCGTATGGCGCCATCGCCGCGGAGCGCATGCGCCGCGCGGGGACGCGCGCGGCGGTGCCCGTCATCTGCATCGGCAATCTGACCGTCGGCGGCGGCGGCAAGACGCCGACGGCAATTACGGTTGCGCGCCTGCTCCTGCGCGCCGGGCTGCGTCCCGTGTTTCTGTCGCGTGGCTACACCGGCGCGCTGGCGGGTCCCGTGCGCGTGAGCGCAAACGCGCGTGCGGCCGAGGTCGGCGACGAGCCGTTGCTGCTGGCGCGCATCGCCCCGACGATCGTTGCGCGCGACCGGCTCGCCGGCGCGGCGGCAGCCGTTAAAGAATCGGCCGACGTCATCGTCATGGATGACGGCCTGCAGAATCCTGCGCTTGCTAAAGATGTAGCGCTTGTCGCGTTGGACGGCCGGCGCGGCGTCGGCAATGGCTACGTGATTCCGGCGGGCCCGCTGCGCGCCCCGCTCGCCGCGCAGCTTGACTGCGCGCACGCCGTCCTCCTTGTGGGCGAAGCGGGCGCAAGCGCCCAAGGGGTCTTGCGCGAAGCGCAGCGGCGCGGGCTCCCCGTCTTCACCGGCAGGCTCGAACCCGTCGCCACGGCCGCCGCCGAATGGGCAGGCCGGCGCGTGCTCGCCTTTGCCGGCATCGCCGATCCGGGAAAATTCTTTGCGACGCTCGTGGACGCAGGCGTTGCGGTCGCGGCGCAATACGGATTTCCCGACCATCACCGCTATTCGGCCGCCGCCGCCGCCGGGCTGCTGGCGCGCGCCGAGCGTGACGGTTTGCAGCTCGTGACGACGGAGAAGGATGCGGCGCGGCTGCAGGGCGATCCCGCCGTGGCCGCGCTCGCCGCGCATGCCAAGCCCTTCCCGGTCGCGCTCGCGATCGACGAGGAGGAGCGGTTCCGCAGCTTTCTTCGCACGCGGATCGGGCTATCCGTTTGATCCTGTTAAGCGCGGTCGGGAAACCAGCGCCTGAGCACCGCCTCCGGGGTCGCATAGGCCTCTTGTCGATCGACGCTCCAATACTTCAGCTCTTCGAGCGGGATCGGCACGCCGGTGACCGCGCAGCGAACATACGCGCCCGCGCGGATGACGCGGAAATCCGAATCGAGATAACGGACCTCGGCTTCGCCCGCCTGCGGCGAACGAGGGTCGAAGCGGTTCAGCACGACCGACCTCCAAAACGCAATCGCGCCGCGCAGCAATCGAGAACAGCCTTCCAGTCAGGCGGACGCATTAGGCCAAGATAGTATGTTGGCCCGCGAAGCGAAACCCCGCTGTAGCCCCCGCCATCGGCGCGCCGGAATTTTGCAGCGCGCAAAACAAATCGTGAGCCGGCCATTCCCTCGTTTCGGCCGGCGAGCGGCCCATGCTATGATGCCGGCGAGCGGCCCATGCTATGATATTGAATTGCTCGAGGCGTGATCCAACCGATGCGGGCCGCAATCGGACTTTTGTTGATGGCTGTTTTCGCGGCCGCCAATCCGCAAACGGCCGGCGCCGCGAGCGCTCCCGAGCAGGTCCGCATTGCGCGGCCCGATGTCGCGCTCAACGCGATGCTGTACCGGCCGGACGGGGATGGCCCCTTCCCCGCGGTGGTCGCCCTGCACGGATGCGCCGGACTCGGCAAGAACGGCATCGCCGAGCGCTACCGCGACTGGGCCGAGCGGCTCGCCAATATCGGATTCGTCGTCTTGTTCCCTGACAGTTTTGGGTCGCGCGGCCTCGGATCGCAGTGCCGCGTCAGCAAGCGCGAGGTGCGCGCCAGTCGCGAGCGGGTCGCCGACGCCAACGCCGCCCGGCGCTGGCTGCAGGACCAGCCCTTCGTGAAACCCGACCGCGTGTTCGCGCTCGGCTGGTCGAACGGGGCGACCACCGTGCTTTATGCAATCCGTGGAGGACCATCCTCCAATCAGGCTCATCCAGATTTTCGCTCCGCGGTCGCCCTCTATCCCGGCTGCCGGAAACTCAACACATTGGGTTGGAGCGCCCGTGTGCCGACCTTGATCCTGATTGGCGCCGCCGACGACTGGACGCCCGCCAAGGCCTGCGAGCAGATGGTCGCGGGCGCGCGCGGCCGCAGTGCGCAAGTCGCGATCACGGTCTATCCCGGCGCCTATCACGGATTCGACGAGCCCAATCTGCCGGTCAAGATTCTGAGCGGGGTTGTTTACTCCGCCGACGGATCGGGACGGGTGCATCGGGGCACGAACCCGGCGGCGCGCGCCGACGCGCTCAAGCGCGTCCCCGAATGGCTGCTGCGATTCGCTCAGGACAGGGCTCAGAACAAACTGCCCTGATCCGGCCCGCCCGAACGGTCGCGCCGCGTGCGCTTCGGGATCACCTTGCCGTCCGCGGTCGCGCCCACACGCCCGTCGGCAAACTCGATGTCGAGCCGCAGGCCGGACGTGACCGCCGCGGCGCTGTGCAAGGGACGCGCGTCGGGCCCGCGCACCAGCGCGAAGCCGCGGCGCAGCACGGCCTGATATGACAAGGCCTCGAGCAACTGCCCGGCGCGCTCGACATTGGCGGCGTGGCGATGAAGGAGCACGCTTATCCCGCGCGTCGCCCGCGCGGACAGCGCGGTGACCCGCTCGCCTTCGCGCGTGAGCCTGCGGCCGAGCAGCGCCACGTCGAGCCGGGCGGCGCAGCGGGAGAAATCGGCGCGGTGCAGCCGTGCATTGGCGATGAGCGCGCGCGGCAGGCGCGCGGCGATCCCGTCGAGGCGCTGGCGCGGCAGCGCCAACAGTTCCTCGGCTGAAGGCAGCGCGCGCGCCGCGGCGCGCAGTTCGCTGCGGCGATGGTCGTGGCTGCGCCGCCAGCAGGCGAACGCCCGGCCGCCGAGGCTTTCCACCCGCGCGATCAGCTCAGCGCGCACCGGCACGGCCATTTCCGCCGCCGCCGTGGGCGTCGGCGCACGCTTGTCGGCGGCGAAATCGATCAGCGTCACGTCGGTCTCGTGGCCGACGCCGGAAATGAGCGCGATCAGACTTTCCGCCGCGGCGCGCGCGACAATCTCCTCGTTGAACGCCCACAGATCCTCGATCGAGCCGCCGCCGCGCGCGACGATGATGAGATCGGGGCGCGGGGCCGGCCCGCCCGCGGGCAGCGCATTGAAGCCGCGGATGGCGGCGGCGATTTCTTCGGCGGCGCCCTCCCCCTGCACGCGCACCGGCCACACCAGCACGCGGCGCGGAAATCGGTCAGCGAGGCGGTGCAGGATGTCGCGGATCACCGCCCCATGCGGCGAGGTGACGACGCCGATCACCTCCGGCAGATACGGCAGGAGCTGCTTGCGCGCTTCGTCGAACAAGCCCTCGGCCGCGAGCTTATTCTTGCGCTGCTCGACGAGCGCCATCAGCGCGCCGAGGCCGGACGGCTCCAGCGTCTCGATCACGAGCTGATAGGTCGAGCGCCCGGGATAGGTGGTGAGCCGCCCGGTAGCGATGACCTCCAGCCCCTCCTCCGGCTTGATGCGCATGCGCGCGTAGGCGGCGCGCCAGATCACCGCGTCGATGCGCGCACCCTCGTCCTTCAGCGCGAAATAGGCGTGGCCGGAGGAATGCGGCCCGCGGAAGCCGGAAATCTCCCCGCGCACGCGCACGTAAGGATACGCGTCCTCGACCGTGCGCTTGAGCGCGGCGGCAAGCTCCGACACGGTCCATTCGGGAATGTTGAGCCGCGGCTCGTCCATGGCAGAGATATAGCATGGACGCGGAAACCGCGTCGTCGTGCTATCGAGGGCGCCGACTACCCAGGCGGAAAACCGCGATGACAAAACTCCACGAGATGTCCAAACGGCGAGCCGATGCACACCGCAAGCTGCTCGCGCTCGATTCGAGGGTCTACAAGGCCTTTCTCGAAATGGAACGCGCGACCTATGCGGACGGGGCGCTGGCGAAGAAAGCGAAAGAACTGATCGCGATCGGCATTTCGGTGGTGATCAACTGCGAATCATGCATGCAGTGGCATATCGAACAGGCGGCCGCCGCAGGCGCCGTCCGGCGCGAAGTCCTCGAAGCGATCGAGGTCGGTATCGAGATGGGCGGCGGCCCGGCGACCGCGCATGCCCGTTTTGCGCTCGAAGTGATGGACGCGGTTTTTCCCGAGCAGACCTAGTCTGCATCAGCGCAGCGAAATCCGGGGTCGACCCCTGGACTTCGCGGCGACCCGACGACCTTCGTATCAGGCGTGCGATCAGGCGATCTCGGCTTGCCCGAGCCCATAGATAGGCACACCGAAACGACTCAGGCTTGCCAGGGAACGACAAACAGCGCAGATTTCTATCAAAACGGGAGGTCATCTAGGGAATGTCGGCTTAAGTCTCAGAGCGCAACATGACAGGCTAGCCCCGAAAGCGTCGGTCTATTGGTTGCCTATATCGTAGCCGGTCAAAAAGGACGGTTCGCTATGGCCCAGGAAAAAGCCCTTCGAGATCTCAACATTACATCGAGCGAGATCAAAATCCGCAGGATTGATCTAAAAGATCTCTGGCAAGCGCTGAGGGAGGGCTTTGACGACTTCAATGCCAAGCCAAGCTATGTCTTCTTCTTGTGCATAGTTTATCCGCTGTTCGCTCTGCTTCTGACGTTGTTGCTGATCGGCCAGAATCTGTTGCATTTCATCTTTCCGATGATCGCCGGCTTCACTCTTGTCGGTCCCGTTGTCTCCGTTGGTCTTTTTGAAATAAGCCGGCGTCGCGAACAGGGGCTCGACGTTTCCTGGAGCTCGGCGTTCGGTTTTGTCCACTCCCCGTCATTCGCTGGTATCGCCGCGCTTTCGGTGGTCATGATGGCGCTCTATGTAGCCTGGCTGTATATGGCGCAATTGATCTATTTCGGCCTGTTCGGAGCAGATCTACCGGGTTCGATCCCAGACTTTGTGAACCAAGTGCTCACAACCCGGCATGGCGGTGCGCTGATCGCATATGGCACCCTCGTCGGATTCATCTTCGCCATTGTGGCGTTGGCGATTTCGGTGGTTGCCTTTCCTCTGCTTCTGGACAGAGAGGTGAGCGCCATAACGGCGGTTAAAACCTCGATTAGAGCCGTCATATCCAATCCGTTGATGATGGCGGTCTGGGGCCTTATCGTTGTTGTACTGCTGGCTGTCGGCGCAATTTTCTTCTTGATTGGCCTCGCCGTGGTCCTACCAATATTGGGCCATGCAACTTGGCATCTTTACCGCAAGGTTGTTGAGTCGTAAGAAGCTGAGCGAACATTCCGTGGCGCACCCTGATCCACGGCATCATGCCAGATCTTACCCGCAATGACCCGAGCGGCTATATCAGGCCGCTCTTTTGAGAGCCGCTGCATCCAGTAGAAAGTTGCCGGGTTTTTTCGGCTTCAAACGAGAGGTGGGCGGTCACCCTGTACGGGTTGGAGCCGCTACACTCTGACGATTCCGAATTATATGCGATGAGGCGGATGAGTTGCTGGAGCGAGCGATTGCGCTCGGCCATGCCGGGCAGCATGAACAAATTATGCATCATAACAAGAACGAATGGGCATATGGCTTAAGACAGCCTCGGTCTCGTCACATAGTCGTGTCTGGGCCAAGGTACGGAATTGCGGATATTTCTGCGAGGTCCTGGGACAGATTTCGATGATCCGTGACGATGAATTTAGGCTGTTATTTGAAGCAGCGCCGAACGGCATGATCGTTGTCGATCAGGCTGGCGCCATTGTATTCGTCAATGCGCAAACCGAGAAGCTTTTCGGTTATTCGCGGGGAGAACTCGTCGGACAAGCTGTCGAGCTCTTGATCCCTGAGCGATTTCGCACGACGCATGCGGCGCTGCGCGATCAATTTGAAAAAAATCCCCAGCCGCGACCAATGGGGGCGGGACGCGACCTCTGCGGACGCCGCAAGGACGGCAGCGAGTTTCCGGTTGAAATTGGCATCAATCCCTTTCATTCCGCAGATCGCGCATTGGTGATCGCTTCGCTCGTCGACATAAGCGAGCGCAAGCGGAGCGAAGAGCACGTCCGTTTCATCATGAACGAGTTATCGCATCGCTCCAAGAATCTATTGATGGTCGTGCTCGCCATCGCCAGTCAGACGGTAAAGCGGGCGACAAGCTTTGGTGAGTTTCAGAAGCAATTCGAAGGCCGCCTTATGGCGATAGCTCGTTGCCATGATCTGCTGGTCGAGCAGGGCTGGGCTGGTGCATCGATCCAGGATCTTATTCTTGCTCAGCTTGAACCGTTCGCCGATAGCGCTGCTCGCATCGATGCGGTGGGCCCGCCAGTTATTCTTCATCCGGAAGCGATCCAGCAATTAGGGCTTGCTTTATACGAGCTTGCGACGAACGCGACGAAGTATGGAGCGTTGTCTTCTCCGACCGGACGCATCGTGATCCGGTGGGCGGTCGATCACAGCCGAACGCCGAACAAGTTTTGCCTCTCATGGGAAGAGCAAGGCGGCCCGCATGTCGATCCTCCGGCCTATGAAGGGTTCGGGCACAAGCTTCTCAGCCGGATTGCGAAAGACTTGCACGATACCGAGTGCGCACTCGTGTTTGATTCCGAGGGGGTCTCATGGCGGCTCGAATGCACCAAGGAACTGGTGCTGCGCCACTGACTGTGGTCATTTCAGTACTCTAGAGCGGGCGGCCGCGCATGCCCGTTTTGCGCTCAAAGTGATGGACATGGTTTTTCCCAAGCAGACCTAGAACGAATTCCGTTCCGGTGGAATCGGAATTCGCTCTTGTTTTCCTTTAGTAGCCGCATTTTCTGCGGCGAACCGGGTCCCACTTTGCTGGAAAATGCTCTAGCTTGCACTTTCTTCATCATGCACGGGTCCTGCCCTGAGTGCCCGCGCATTCCATGCGACCATTCCGCTCATCCTCCCCCGCTTGCGGGGGAGGGGGACCGCGGAAGAGCGGTGGAAGGGGCTGATTTCGGCGATAACTGACAGCCGTTTGCCGGCTCGACCGACGACCGCGACGCAGTGGATGATTTTGCTTTCGTTGCGCGCCCCCTCCACCATGCTGCGCATGGTCCCCCTCCCCCGTTGTCACGGGGGAGGATGATGTTTTCGTTCACCAGAAGATGCGCAGGCGCCGCAGGATCTGGTCGAACTCGAACAAATAGGGTTCGGCGATGTGATGATTGGCGGCGACAATGACGATGTCGTGGGAAAAGACGGAGGCGTTGTACCAGTTGAAGCTCCCCTCCAGAACAATATGGTCGTCGATGATGCAATACTTGGAGTGAATCGGCGAATAGGGGACCGCGAAGTCGTCGAGGCCGTAGCCGAGCGCGACCGAGATGCCCGCCTCCTTCAACCGCGCAATGCTCGGCAACAGCGGGCGCCTGAGTTCCTCGTGCATGGGATGCTTCTTACCCGGGCTGCCCTGCCGCGCGAGATGACCGTTGAGGATGATCCTGACGTCGACGCCGCGCCGGTGGGCGTGGATGAGGGCGTCGATCACGCTGTCATGGTGTTCGCCGCGCAGCTCGCCGATCAGGAACAGAACCAGCTTGATCGAATGCTTGGCGCGGTGGATTTCGGAAATGATGGCATGATGCGGGCGATAATTCTTCCCGCTGAGCACGGCGTGACGCCCGAACGTGTACAGCAGATTGAAACGACTGTAGGGGTCGATGCCGTAACACTGAGTTACCCCGCCGCGCACGCTCTGAAAGATGTTGTCGAACAGCCGGCGGACGCCGCGCGAGCGAAACGTCATGCCGGATTCCCAGTTTGCCCACCACTGGTCGAAGGTAATGTTGAACGACCCGATGATGACATCCTCGCTGCCGAAGATGATGAACTTGTTGTGCATGTCCGGCGCCACCTCGATCGACGGATCCTTGGGCGTGCAAAAGACCCCCAAGAGTTCGATCCCGGATCGCTTCAGCCGGACGTAGTTGTCGCTGTTGGTCAGCGTCATCTTGCGCCAGTCGACGATGCACTGCACGTTGACGCCGTTCCAATGGGCGTGGATCAAGTGATTGATGAAATCCGTGTCGTCGATGCAATCGACGCATACTTTGATGGATCGCCGTCGATGCGGGTTTTCGTGGTGCTTGCGGATCGTCGCGTCGATGCGTTCGTGAATATAAGGTTTGGGATGATAGGGGTGATAGGGCTGGCCTTTGGTGAATTTGGGCGTCAGGTGCATCGACTCGAAATGGTGGTTGCACCAGTCGACGTCGCGCTGCAATTCGCCTGCATCCAGTTCGCGCGTGCGGTAGCCATTGGAGGACGAGCCCTCCATCGTGATCTGCCGGTGGTGCGGGTGATCGTCGTGCAGCTCGCGCTCCTCGAAGAACACGTATTCGTGCTGCGACGGTATCGACCGATTGTGGTGATGCGCGATGTAGGAGAAGGTGACTCGCGTGACATGCCCCAGTTTCGCCGGGAACGGATGGATGAAGAAATCCCTGGTCACCCGCTTGTGGCGATCCCAGTGAACGTCGTGAGGATCGGTGTCGACGATGAAGCGCTCGCAAACGCCGCACGATCGATAGACGTTCAACACGACCTTGATATTGAGGTCATGCCCCCAGAAGACGTTGAACCAGATGCTTCCCCAGCGGACGTAAAACAATTCCTTGAAATCGTTCGTGCGCGGGAAACTCGTACCGATTCGTGCGTCGATCGGAAATGCGTATCTTTCAGCGAATGGCATATTCGCGGCTCTTTATCCGAGGTTCGAGGCAAGCAAGCAGAAGAGAGCGGTGCTCGGAAAACAGAAGAGAGCGATGCTCGGAAAAGCGTAAGCTTTGTCGCTTGCGATGTGCATTGATTGGGCAATACATCAAAAGAAAATTAGCCTGGCTATCGATCGTCCGCTTTTGCGGCGCCATGCAATAACCAGACCAACGACCCGGCTGAGGCGCCTTCATCGGCCAGCCGATCGGCTGCTCGGCGCGAAGAGCGAGGTACGGATACATCCTTGCAAAGGCGGCATCGACCACGCATCTGTGCGACAACTCGGCATAACGGCGATAATCATCAGTTCGGCTCGAATTCGACGCAGTAGCCGGTGTGATCGGAGACGCGCCCGTAATAGTCGTTATCCGTGAACAGCTCTCTGGCGGCGACGGCCTGCAGCGAGCTGTTCCTTTGCATGAATATAAAATCGATGCGGCCGTCCGGGGCCAAGTGACGCTCGAGGTTCGGCGATTGTTCGCGGAAGATTTTATCAAACACGACATGGGACGTCGCCGCAAGGTATTGATCTTCATATTCGCCGGTACGCACGACGGCCTGGTAGCCGTCCGACCCGGCTTTGATATTGAAGTCTCCGCACAGGAAAGTAGCGGCAATATTGCCGCCGTGTCTCTGGTTCGCCCAGGAGCGCAGCCGCTCGAACTGCTCGAAAAAGCCGCCGCTCGGCCAGCTCAAGTGCGCGGAAAACACGTTCACGAGGCCTATGTAAGGCACGTTGACTTGGACCATCACGACCTTGCGGGAGTCAATGCTGTTGGTGCTCTGGCTGGAAGACACATAACCGGCGTCGGTCGTCAAGAAACCGTACCTGCTGAGGACGGCGATGCCTTCGTGGTAGCGGTCAAAGCCGATATGCGACCAGTCGGTGTGCAGATGATAGTATTGGCGCAGCCGGTCGCGAATGATCTTGGCCGCATTGGCGTTCCAGTCGCCGCCGCCGTTGTTCAAAGGTTCGCCCACCTCCTGGAGGCAGACGACGTCGATGTCGAGGTCGTCGATGGCCCTGGCGATTTGGCTGAACTTCGCATCCTGGTTTGGCTCTTGATAGCAGTGCAAATTCAGGGTGAGAATCTTCAGCCGGCGGCGGCGGGTTACGTAGTTGCCGCCAAAATTGCTGTCCCAAATCGTGCCGCTTGGCGTTTCGCAGCCGATCGCGTACTGAACGCGGAATGCATCGTCAATCTTGATCTGGCCGGTCCAAATACCCGTGCCGTATCGATTGGGGTTCCGGGCGTTGCTCCTGGCCAACCTGTCCCAGTACATTCGGTGGAAAAAGCAGGGCGTGACCCGCGTGCTGCGCCAGTCGTCGGTGGTCCAGTGAACGAAGACGCGCCCCGGCTGAAGCGAGTGCCGCACGGCGACCGTGATCGGATAGTGACGCTGCTCGGGAGCCAGAAGCGGATTGAAATCGACATTGAGCAGCGGGACGTCTTTATGCAACAGCACGCCGGAGTCGGCATTCGAGAAGTAATGGCGCGCCTCGTTGTTGTCCCAGACTTCCTGTCCGCGAATGCGACAGTGCAGGACAAACTCGATGTCGCCAGGCAATGAGGCATCATCGGAGGCAATGAAACTTGCGCGCGCGCACCAGATTTCCCGGTCCGTGCCGCAGGATGCGTGATATTCGGCCTGAAGCGTATGCCAAACCTGGTCCTCGCCGGCCCAGTGAACCTCGACCAGCTTGTCATAGGCGATGTTCTCGACAAGCATGGCGAACGTCAGATCCTGTTGGACGCGCTGCCGGTGCCGCGAGATAGTGTTTGTCGCCTGGAGGAACTGGATGAGTTTCATGGATCAGCGAAGTTGGCGTTCATGTTGCGGGCGGAAAGTACCGACCATCTGGCCAGCGTCAAGTGCGACACAGCCGCAACGCCACCTCGGACAGCTGGCGTCCGCCGCAACGATATTGACTGAGATCGCGCTATTGGCCCACGATCAGCATCGGCTGGGGTCGTTGCGCTCTCTTGATCGCGTCGGGGAAGGAAGGCAACAGGTCCATCGCCTAGGCGCACGGCTCATTCGCGGACACACCGGAGGAACTAATGCCGCCTTGGACTTATAGAATCTTCGAACCGGACGTGAAGACGGGCGTTGTGTGCGTCCGTATGCTTGTATCGAGTTTGCCGTCACAAGACGCAACGACAGAATCGGTGGAAGCTCTCGTCGAGGTGCCGTGGAGCAGCGGCAACGAGCAGGCGATCCAGCGAGCGGCCCTCTCGCGGTTGGACAAATTGGTTCGTGCAGAAATCGGGCGTGTCGGCGGACAATAAGCCGAACGATGCGATACGATCGAGTGGCGAAAAATATTCAGGCTCTTGGGGCGAGGTTTCCCGCCTCGTTGGCCGGCCCGCCGCTTGCAGCGCTTTCTCCGTCGAAGAACGACTGGCGTTTTTCTTCCACAAGCTTTGCGGTGGGTCGCGTAATTCGTTTGTAGAGAAATGTCCTCGCCGCAGGTCCGAAATAATACTGATGACGGATCGGCTCGACCGTGACAATTCTCGCCGCAATCACGTGCTTCCTGAGCCTTGCGTCGGGGGACGCGCGTTGCCGGTGGCCGTTGCGCCAGGGGTGACGCAAGTTACGAGTGGGGGATGCGTTGGTTCGACCGGGGGTTCGCGCCATCCCGTACGGGATCGCCGCGGTGGCTTTGGGGGTTGTTCTCGGGTTGCCAGGGACGCTGGCGGGTCCGGCGGATGTCGGCCCGAACGTTTCCGTTTTCGGAACGATCCATCCGGAGATTTACCGGTACCGGGCGCCGATCGGATCAGAGCATCCGGTCAATCGCGTGCGCGTGGCGAGTCTCGATCCGGGGATCGGCGATCTCACCTTCGATGAGGCGGACATGCTGGCGGACAAGCGCGCGCCGGCGTCTGAATCGGAAAGCGCGTCGTTCGAGGAGCGGTTCGCCGCGCTGGATGACAAGGTCGCGTCTTTCGACGAACGGTTCGGGTCGGCCGCGCGCAAACGCACGGGCGACTTGCAGGTGCCGCAGGACGAGGACGTCGAGCAAGCCGTTCGCACCACCGACCAGCTCGCCGATGCGCCGCCGATACCGATCCCCGCCAAGAGGCACGTCCGCCCCGGGCAAGCAAGCAAGGATCCCGGGCCGCTGGCGGACGACGGCCGCACCGCAATCTACGACATCTCGGCGCGCACGGTGTACCTCCCCAACGGGCGCAGGCTGGAGGCCCATTCCGGCCTCGGCGCCTACATGGACAGTCCCCGCCATGTGAATTTGAGGATGCGTGGGGCGACGCCGCCGAATGTTTACAAGCTGTCGTTGCGTGAACGGCTGTTTCATGGGGTTCGCGCAATCCGCCTTAATCCCGTCGATGAGGGCAAGATGCACGGCCGCGCCGGCATGCTCGCCCACACCTACATGCTTGGTCCGAACGGCCAGTCGAACGGATGCGTGTCGTTCAGGAACTATCCCGAATTCCTGAAAGCTTATCTCAAGGGCGAAGTCACCCGCCTCGTCGTGGTCGAGCATCTCGATAGCCCGCCGAGCTCCACCGTCGCCTCGGGATGGCTGCCGAACGCCATCAGGAACCTTTTCGGGGGGTCCAATAGCGGCGGCCAATACGCCTCCGCCAACACCTACTGACCGCCTTAATCACCTTCTCCCGCACCTGGGAGAAGGTGGCGAGCGGCAACGGCACGCTGCGCCTAATGTTGGCGGGCTTGATACGCCGATTTGTCGGAAGCGCGCGCCGTCTTCACCGCCGCAGCGTCGATGGACGCAAGGTCCGCCGGCCGCAATTTCTCATTGCCCCACGCGGACCGGATATAGCCCACCAAGGCGGCGACCTCGTCGTTCGACAGGAAATCGAAGCCGGGCATGGCGCTATTGTAGCTTTCCCCGCCGACCTCGATCATTCCTTGCAATCCCTTGATAATGACCAAAGCGGGAAAATCGCGGCTGACGAACAGGTCGCGATTGCCGGCAAGCGGCGGAAATTGCCCGGGGATTCCCTCCCCGGTCGACTGATGGCAGATGGCGCAGTGCTGTTCGAATAAGGCCTCGCCAGCGGCGGGCTTAGCCGATTCCGCGCCGGGCGCGGCGGCAGGCATGGCAGGGCTTGCGGTCGCCTTGGCTTCCACCGGCCCGGCCGCGGCGGGCGGATGCGGGCCCAGATAGGTCGCGAGATAGTCGAGCAGCCTGTCGTGCTCCTCTGACGACATCGCCGGCAGTCCAAGCCGCCGCATGCTGTCGATCACCGACTCCCATTGGGAGCGGTCGAGCCCACGGGAATCGGTCAGATAGTCCAGGCTGTGGCAGGTCTGGCAGTGCGCGAACACAAGCGAACGATTAGGGCCGCGCGGCAGCTCCACCGCGACGGACCGCCCGGACAGTGCGGACGCGCCGATAACAAGCACAATAAAGAGAACACGAAGTGCAACGGGGCGCATGCGGCGGACAGAGGTGCGAGGAGCGCGAGACGGCGTGGCGAGGGCTGGTAAGCCCCCGACACGTCGCCTGATCAGCACATCAAACGTCGATCTGCAGGCGCTCGACGCCGTTCCATTCATAGCCGCGGGGCTGCCAGCGCGAGATGCCCTCGATCGGCTGGGTACGCCCGAGCGCATCGGTCGCGCGGCACATCAACATATTGGACCCGCGCTTGAGCGAGCCTTTGGCGGTCCAATGATGCCAGGCCCACGGGCTTGCCGGCGGCTTGATCTCGGCCTTCGTCCACGTCTGGCCGCCGTCGGACGAGACCTCGACGGAAGTGATCGCGGCGGTGCCGTCGTTGAAGGCGACGCCCGTGATCTCCACATTGCCGGCCGTCGGCTTGTCTTCCGGGAGCGGCGAGAAGATGACGCTCTTGATGACATGGCCATAGGTCGGCTTGCTGTTAAAGATCGTGTAATCGTCGGCCTTGAAGGTTTGCGGATCGGCCGGAAGCTCGTTCGGCATCCGATATCCCACGCGCTGATAGAAGCTCACGGACTGCTCCGGCATCAGCGTGAGCCCTGTCAGCATCTTCATGCACATGTTGCCGTAGCAGCCGGGGATGATCAGCCGGACCGGCCCGCCATGCGCCGCCGGGATCGGCTCGCCATTCATTTTCAAGGCGATGATCGCGTGGTCGAGCGCCGCGTCCGCCAGGCGATAGCTCTTGGAAAATCCCGAGCCCTCCGGCGTCACCGGCTGGTCGAATCCCTGGGCGGTCAACCACTGCGCCGAGGCAGCCGGCAGAACTTTCATTTCCTCAAGGAAATGGCGCAGCGGCACGCCCTCCCATTCGAGGTTCGCCATGCCGCCGTTCTTCCATTGGCCGCCCACCGCCTTCTGCTTCTGGGCAAAGAATGACCGGCCATTGCCGGCGCATTGCAGCACCGAGACGCGCTTTTCCTGCGCCATCTTCTGCAGGTCGGCGATGCTGACTTTTCGGTCGCGTTGAACCAGGCCGCCCACATCCAGCGTCCAGTTCTTCACTAGTCGGTTGATTCAGCTAGATTGAAGGGTATAGGT